>MDTC01030877.1_pt1 | contig 13643 bp, 12 predicted proteins | sample 811181 | NCBI WGS metagenome assembly MDTC01 (sample SAMN05326644, study PRJNA326480) | marine metagenome | isolation source: seawater | place: Pacific Ocean: North | collected 2011
TTAATTATTTCTAAAACACTTCTTCCCACTCCTGTACCTATATTAAAAACATATTTTGCAGGCTTTTTGAATAAAAAATTAATAGCAGCTACATGTGATTTAGCTAAATCAACAACATGAATATAATCACGTATACATGTACCGTCTTTGGTGTTATAATTATTCCCATATACTTTAAATGTTTTTCTTTTACCAATTGCATTTTCAGCTAAAATAGGTACTAGGTTTGATGGTTTATCTTTTGAATAATCACCAATTAAATTAGAATGATGTGTACCTATAGGGTTAAAATATCGCAGTATAATGCTATTGATTTTTTCTTGTAAAACTAATTTTTCTCCAATTTGTTTTGTTTCGCCATATGGAGATTCTGCTTTTTTTAATGGTGTTTGTTCATTAACGGGTATATTTTCTGCAGAACCATAAACTGTACAGGAAGAAGAAAAAATAATATTTTTGATGTTATTCTTTTCCATACATGATAAAACAACTTCTAACGCAGTAATATTATTATTAAAATATTTTTCTGGATTTACAATTGATTCTTCAACAGATTTATAGGCCGCAAAGTGCATTACAGCAGCTATATTTTTTTCTTTTTTAAATACTTTATTCATATCTGATAAATTAATACAATTAATATTATACCATCTTATTTTACTGTTTGTAATTTTTTCTATTCCATTAATATTCTTTTTTGATGAATTAGATAGATTATCAATGATAATTGGCTCGTAGCTATTTTTAATAAGTTCAACCACAGTATGTGAACCTATATATCCAGCGCCTCCAGTAACTAGAATTTTTTTCATTAGAATGCTCTATTAATTGCAAGTAGCCACCTAAATTTTATGAAGTTATTATCCGTTGAAGGTGGTCGATTTAAAAATAAAGGAAAGTCAACTCTAATAACTAATGGATTTATTGTTTCAAGCGGCCCATAATTACTTAATGTGTATGTAAAACCTATTCCTGCATCTGCTCTTAAATTAGAGTAATTATTTAGGAAATTATTTCTGTTTAATTTATTAGAAGTTATAATACCTGCATCTGCAAAAACGTAACTAGTTATAGGTTTTCTTCTAAAATAATAAGGCATAAAGTTTGTGAAATCTATTTCTGTATTAAATGATATACCACTTGTACCGATATATTCAAAAGACTTAATAGTTCCATCTTCGTTAAATTCAGGAGCTAAATATCCAGTATATCCTCTTAAGTTTAAGCCTCCACCTGAATGGAAATTATTTAATGAATAATTGTATTCGCGTATTGAAGATGGGATAACTCCATCAGAATTAGTAAACTTAGATTGCATAATCTCTTCATAATTAGCCCCAGCTAACATCAATTTACTTTCTGTAGCCCAATTATTTCCTGCTCCATATTGTATAAAAAAGCGAGTATTGATTTTTAATTTTTCAAGCTTTGTTTTATTCACTGCTGTAAGAGAAACTTTATTGTAGCTGTAATCGCTTGATAAAGATGATGACTGTAAATTTATATTTATTTTCCCACTTCCTTTAATATATTTATATTTATGATCAAGCTTGATATCAATCCTATTATTCATCATATTTAAATTACTTGAAAATCCATTTTGATGATTTAAATTATGATTTAAATATCTATTATCAACTCTGTACATTGATATCAAGTCAATTGTTATTTTATTTTTTTTATTTTGATTTGATTTTTCTAAGCTTATTTTGTTGGAGTAAAGACCAGCTTGCATTTGAGTATTTAATTTTAATCTTGTATTTAATGCAATGTTATCTAAATTGGTGTTATATAAAAATTTATAGGATATCAATTTTTCACTTTGTGACTCTATTATTTTTTCTGATCTCAGAATTACAGAGTTTATCCAAATTGTTCCATCAAAAAGATGATGGTGGTTTAGATATCCCCCAGTTAAATTGACTCCTATTTTAGCCCCATCAACATTATTCCACCATAAGTCTGGTCGGAATTTAATTTCATAATTTCTCCAATCAGGATATTCCCATATATGGCCATTATATCTAATTGAATAATTTTTTTTTGAATTATTGTCTACCATATATGCATCAGCTAATCTTGATGTAGGGTCAATTATTACTTTTTCTATTCCTGAGGGTATATCTAATTTAACTGAATATTCTGGGTGAATTAAATCCCAACCGTGCCATTTTGGTAATATAGTTGCTGAAGTTTTTTTGATAAACCATTTATTTGGAATATGATAATCATATTTTTCACCATTTTTAGCAATTACTTGAAAATCAATAGGCATTTCCATTCGAGACTTTCTTTTAAAGCTAACTTTGTTATTCTTTATTTTAACTGAATAATCAATTCTTTTAGTTGATTCTAGCCACTGGTCAAAAAACCAGTTTAAATCTACTTTCGTATATTGTATAATTGAATTTCTAAAATCCTCATTATATGGATGTGCGATTTTCCATGTCTCAAAATAGTTTTTCATCGCATTTAAAAATAACTCATCACCTAAAACATACTGTAAATTATAAAGCATAGCTGCTGTTTTATGATATACATGTCTATACCCATTTTCATGTCTAAGAGCACCATTAAAACCATCAGAGTGAGTTGATATGATAGGGTCATTATATTTAGTTGCATCATTTATGTATGAATAATAGATCTCACTATCTATTGCAAGAAAAGGTCTCTTAAATTTTTGAGCCCATATATTGTTTTTGGCTGGGTCATATTCTATCATATATTCACCATCAATTTTAATCATAGCCCAAGCAGTTAAAAACTGAGTAAAACCTTCATCTAAAAGTGCCCTGTAGGTTTCATTATTTCCGACTTGACCAAAAAACCACATATGACCGATTTCATGTGCTAATAGATCTCTATAACCCGGATCTGACCCTCCATCTAATGTAATCATAGGATATTCCATACCACTTCTTGCGTCAGCAACGATAACTTTATGATATATATATCTTCCAAAGTCTTCAGAAAATATTCTTAAACATTCGGCTCCAAAATCTGCAGCATTTTGCCATTTACTGGCATGAGGTTCCTGAACAAGTGAATAACATACTTTGTCTTCCCATTTTGCTTCTCCAATTCTATATGTTGGATCTGCTGTAAAGGCAAAATCATGTACATTTTCAGCATGAAATTTCCATATTTTTCTTTCCCCTTTTTTGTATGGTGTTATAATTGATGGGGGCGAGTTCCACTCTTTATTTGCAAAATTTTTAATGTCTAATTTCTCTCTTAATTCTTTAGGTAAAACTTCATTTCTATTTTTAAGAAAACCTGTTGCTTCAACTACATAATTAGACGCAAAATCAAGTTCCACTTCAAAACAACCAAAATTACCATAAAACTCTTTTCCTAAGTGCTGATCTCTTGTCCAGCCAAATTTTGCGTCATAAACACATATTCTAGGATACCAGTGAACCCCATTATAATGTTTAAATCCCCAAGAATTAAAAACAGTCATTCTTCTTCTGACATCACCTTGATCAAAATAAGTTTTAAATTGAATCTGAAATATGCATTTCTCATTTGGATTCAGGTTTTTTGGTAGATAAACTTTTAAGATAGTATTGTCTAGTTCTAGTTTTACATTTTTCCCATCTACAGACAATGACTCAACTATTGTACCAAGCTTTTTATTTTCATACTCTCCGTATTTTGGATTTTTTTTATTTTGAGTTTGTAACTCATCTAAATAGGAGTCAGGTTGAAATGCATTCTGATATAAATGAAAATAAACTGCATCCAGTGTATCTGGAGAATTATTTGTATATATTAATTCTTGATTAGCAGATATTATATCTGTTTCTTCGTCAATTTTTGCTTTAATTATGTAATGAATATCTTGCTGCCAATAACCTTTATGCGGCATTTTATTTTTCCAATAATTTGGGTTATCAGCGTTTTGATACGTGTTAGGTTCTGATAAAGGATTATATAAATAACCATCATTGGGGATGTATTCTTCATATCCATAGTACGGATTGTTTTCATAGTCATAATTAATTATGTCATTTATACTATCTTTTATGTTAGTGTTTTGAGCTTTTGTAAATATTGACAAGCAGATAAATAATAAAAGTATTTTATTCATGTTTTAATTTTTAATTGCTTTTAAACTTAGGTCAAAATTATTAATAGAATTTGTTAAAGCTCCAACAGAAATGTAGTTTACTCCACATTCTGCATATTTAGTAATTGTATTTTCTGTGATGCCTCCACTTGATTCAGTTTCGCATTTATCTCCTATTAAATCAACAGCTAGCTTTGTCATTTTATAATTAAAATTGTCTAAAAGTATCCTCTTAACTCCTTTATTTGATAGTATTTCTTCAACCTCACTTAGGTTTCTGGCCTCAACAATAATATCTAATTTTAGTTTATTTTTAAATAAATAGTTTTGTGTTTTACTTATAGCTTGTGAAATACCTCCTGCATAATCAATATGATTATCTTTAATCATAATCATATCATATAAGCCAAATCTATGGTTTATTCCTCCTCCAATCTCTACTGCCCATTTTTCTATTATTCTATTTAAAGGGGCTGTTTTTCTGGTATCTAATAACTTACATTTAGTATGACTTATTAATTTAGTTAATTTATAAGTTTTTGTAGCAATTGCACTCATTTTTTGCATGCAATTCAATGCTAAACGCTCGCAAGAAAGAATTGATATTGCTTTTCCTTGAAGACTGAATGCAATATCTCCATTTTTTACGACTTCTCCATCTTTTAAATTTTTAGATATTTTTAATTTTGAGTCAAAGTTTTTAAAAATTAATTCTGCTAATTTAATTCCTGCTATTATTCCGTTATCTTTTATTAATAAATTTGCTTTACTTTCTTTAATTTTATTAATACTGGCTAAAGATGTATGGTCCCCACTACCTAAATCTTCTTTTAGTGCATTTTTTATAAACTCATTTATATCTTTGATTTGCATTTATTGGTTTAAATATTTTTTTGGCTTGTGTAATTAGTAGTATATTTACTTATTATTGTCAAAAATACAAAAAATGAAAATTGTATTAGTTTGTTTAGGCGCTACAAATAATCATTATTTGCAAGAAGGTATCTCTAATTATACTAAAAGATTGAAACATTATATTAATTTTGAGATAAAAGAAATTATAGTTTCTAAAAACAAAAAATCTTCGAACAAAAATATTATTATGAATATGGAGTCAGATTTAATATTATCATATCTATCACAAAATGATTACGTTATTTTACTAGATGAAAAAGGTAAGATATATAATTCAAAAAGTTTTTCAAAAAAAATCGAAAATTTTTTGTTACATTCTCAAAAACGTCTGATTTTTATTGTTGGAGGAGCTTTTGGGTTTAATGACAAATTAAAAACTAGAGCTAATGAAATGCTATCACTTTCTAATATGACGTTTTCTCATCAAATAATTAGATTATTATTTCTTGAGCAGCTTTATAGAAGCTTTACAATTATAAATAATCATCCATATCATAATGAATAAATGAAATTAGTATTTGCTACTAACAATTTAAATAAGTTGTCTGAAGTTATTTCTTTAGTAAAAACTAATGCAAGAATATTAAGTCTTGAAGAAATAGGATGTAGTGATGATATTCCAGAAACTTTTCCTACAATAGAAGAGAATGCATTACAAAAAGCAGAATATATTTATAACAAATTTGGTCTTAATTGCTTAGCGGATGACTCTGCCTTAGAAATTGATTTTTTAAATGGAGAGCCAGGTGTTTATTCTGCAAGATACGCTGGAACCAACTCTGATGCAAATAAAAATATAGATAAAGTTTTACAAAAGTTATCTCAAACTGATTTAAGAGGTGCTAAGTTTAGAACAGTTATTGCTTTGATAGTAAATGGAAAAAAATATTTATTTGAGGGAGAATGCTTGGGTCAGATTACACAACAAAAACAAGGTAAACATGGTTTTGGATATGATCCAATTTTTTTACCAGATGGATTTAGTAAAACATTTGCAGAAATGTCTAAATTTGAAAAAGGAAAAATTAGTCATAGGTCTATTGCGGTTAAGAAACTTATTAGTTTTATTAATTCAAAAATTATTGTATAACTATTTATAAAAATAATTATGCAAAAAAAAGATTTTATTTAAAAAAACATTATTTTTGTCAATTATGAATAAAGCGGTAGTTATTGGTAGTGGTTTCTCAGGATTAAGTTGCGCTTCATATCTAGCTAAGTATGGTATGAAGGTAACTGTTCTTGAAAAAAATAATCAGCTAGGTGGTAGAGCGAGGGTTTTTTGTGAACAGGGTTTCAAGTTTGATATGGGGCCAAGTTGGTATTGGATGCCAGATATATTTGAAAGTTACTTTTCTGATTTTAATTTACATGTTAGTGATTTTTATAATTTAATTCAACTTGATCCTGGTTTCAAAATGATTTTTGCAGAGGATGAAATTTCTGTATTTGCTGATTTTAAGAAGACATGTGAGGTGTTTGACAAGTTTGAAGATAATGCATCAATAAAATTGAAAAAGTTTATGCAAAATGCTGCCGCCAAATACAAGGTTGGCATTGAATTTATGTATGATTCTCCAGGTGTTTCCTTCTTAGAGCTCTTTAGTTTAAAATTACTATCAAGTTTAAACAATTTTGATTTACTTAAATCTTACAGTTCTTTAGTAAAAAAATATTTTAAGCATCCTTATTTAATCGCATTACTTGAGTTTCCAGTTTTGTTTTTAGGACAAACAGCTTCAAATATGCCAGCTTTATATAGTTTAATGGCATATTCTGGTATTCAACAAGGCACTTTTTATCCAATGGGTGGATTTAATGAAATTATTCAAGCTCAAATTAACTTATGTAAAAAACTTGGAGTTGTTTTTAAAACATCTTTTGATGTCAGTAATATTAACATTTGTAATGGAAAAGCAATATCAGCCAGCAGTAATTCACACGACAATGAAACAGCAGATTATTTTATTGCTTCTGCTGATTATGCACATGTCGAACAAAATCTACTAGACCCAAAATATAGAAATTATTCAGAAAATTATTGGAATAAAAAAGATTTTTCTCCTTCGTCATTAATTTTTTATCTAGGAATAGATGCAAAAGTTGACAACTTAATACATCATAATTTATTCTTTGATGAAAATATTGATTTGTTTAGTAATGATATTTATGTAAATAAGATTTGGCCAAAAAAGCCTTTGTTTTACGCTAGCTGTCCATCCAAAACTGATAAAACTATAGCTCCAAATGGTAAAGAAAACATATTTTTACTTATGCCATTACCAGCTGGTGTTATCGATTCTGAAGAATTACGTGAAAAATATTTTAATATTATTTTGCATAAACTTGAGAAGTATTGTAAAATGGATATTAGATCCAAAATTGTTTATAAGAAAAGTTATTGCGTTAATGACTTTAAGAAAGATTATTATTCGTATAAAGGAAATGCATATGGATTAGCAAATACTGTATCACAAACAGCAAATCTCAAACCAAAAATATATAATAAAAATGTTAAAAATTTGTTTTACACTGGACAATTAACTGTTCCTGGACCAGGGGTACCACCTTCACTTATTTCTGGAAAATTAGTTGCTGATTACATAATTAAAAATTGTAAATGAAAGAACAAAAAGATATATTTGATTTAGTATCCTTAGAGTGTAGTAAGCAAACAACAAAAGCATACAGTACCAGCTTTAGTTTAGCAATAAGACTTCTCAACAAAGAATATAGAGATGCGATATATTCTATTTATGGTTTTGTTCGCCTAGCTGACGAAATTGTAGATACTTTTCATAATTACAATAAAAAAAAATTATTAAACCAGTTGCGTAATTCAACTAAAGAGTCAATTAAAGAAAAAATTAGTTTAAATCCAATAATTAATAGTTTTCAGTATACCGTCAATAGATACAATATCGATTGGACACTGATAGATAGTTTTTTACAAAGTATGGAATATGATTTAGATCATACAAAATGTACTACTGATTCATATAAACAGTATATTAGAGGTTCAGCTGAAGCAGTAGGTTTGATGTGTTTGTATGTTTTTACAACAAACAAAACTACAAAATATAAAGATTTGAAGCCTTACGCCGAGTCATTAGGATCTGCTTTTCAAAAAATAAATTTTTTAAGAGATTTAAGTGATGATTATAATCACTTACATAGGGTGTATTTTCCTAACTTGGATATATCTAAATTTGACAATGTTCAAAAGAAAAGTATCGAAGAAGATATTGAAAAGGAGTTTATACATGCTTTAGCAGGTATTAAATTACTTGATAAAAAGGCACAAAAAGGAGTTTATTTGGCTTTTAGATATTACGTTTGTTTATTTAATAAAATTAAAAATTTAGATGCTTCATACATTCTTAAAAATAGAGTTAGGGTATCTAATTTTAATAAGATTATGATATTAATTTTTTCACAGTTTTCATTTAAATTAAAGTATTAAAATGCTAAAATATCTTATTCTTTTTTTATTCTCTATTTATAGTTTTTTACTCATCGCGGATGATATTACTCAAATAAGAAATATGTATATTTCTTCTGTAGAGAGTGAAAACAAGTGTGAAGCTTTTGGAAAATATATGATGAGTTTAAAGCATGAAAAAAATAACTTATATCAAGCCTATTTGGGTTGTTATTATTTCATTAAATGTCAATATGCATCAAACAACCTACAAAAATTTAAATATTTTAACATAGGAAAAGAGTTACTTGAGTCATCTATTCAAAAAAATTCAAGTTCAATTGAGCTTAGATTTCTTCGCTATAGTATTCAAGTCAATCTTCCAAGGATATTATTTTATAGCGAAAATATTGAAAATGATCTTGATTTTGTACAATTTCATTTGAAGTTAATGAAAGATGAAAACTTAAAAAAATATATATTAATCTCTTTAAATAATTTAAATAAATGAATTTTTTAATCGTTATTACCACTTTTATTTTTATGGAATTTGTAGCTTGGAGTGTTCACAAATATGTTATGCATGGTTTTTTGTGGAGTTTACATAAAGACCATCACGTTGTTGATAAGGACAAGGTATTTCAAAAAAATGATTATTTCTTTTTGATATTTGCAATTCCTTCAATGTTATTAATTTTTATTGGCTATGAAGGTTTTAGTTATCAATTATTTATTGGTGTCGGAATTGCTGCTTATGGATTTGCTTATTTTATTGTTCATGAAATTATTATTCATAGAAGACTTCCAGCGCCAAAGAACACTAAAAGTAAATATATAAAGGCAATTAGAAAAGCACATAAAATTCATCATAAAAATCGAGGTAAACATGATGGGGTGAATTTTGGTATGTTAATTGTTCCATGGAAATACTTTAAGAAATAATGTCAACATATTTTCAAGTTTTATTTTTTTCATTTTTAATTCCCTTTTTATTTTCGTTTCATCCAAAAATTAATTTTTATAAGAAATGGTCTGCCTTCTTTCTTTCGAATTTTTTAGTTTCTATTCCTTTTTTAATTTGGGATGAAATTTTTGTAAGAATAGATGTTTGGGGCTTCAATAAAGAACATTTATCCGGTTTGACTATTTTTAGTTTACCCATTGAAGAAATATTATTTTTTATTGTAATACCTTATTGTTGTGTTTTTACATATGAAGTGCTTTCAGTTTTTTTTTCAAAAGTAATTTTTTCAACTAAGATTATAAACTTTATTTTTGGTTCTACATTACTAATTTTAGGTTTCATATTCAGTGACAGGTTATATACTTTTTATACATTTTCAACTTTAGGATTATTTTTAATTTTTTTATTTAAGTATAATAAGTCATTCTTGAAAGATTTTTATATTACTTATTTTTTAATAACAGTTACATTTTTTATAATTGTTAATGGTATTTTAACAGGAGGTATGACTGGTGGCTCAGATCCCTTAAATAGTCCACCTGTATGGTACAACAATTCTGAAACCTTAAATATTAGATTTTGGACTATTCCCATTGAAGATTTCTTTTACTCTTTTCTTCTGCTTTTGTCTAATATTTACCTATATGAGTTTTATAAAATTAAACTTTATGAAAAGAAGTAATAGTGATAAAGATATTATTTTGATTACAGGGGCTACAGGTCATCTGGCTACCTATTTGTCCTCTTTTTTATCAGATGAATATGAACTTAGGTTTTTAACTACAAAAAAAACTATTGTAGATTCAAAACTATATTTTTATTGGAATATTAATAAAAAATTCATAGACCCTAATTGTGTTAAAAATTGCAAATATGTTATACATCTAGCTGGTTATTCAATTCTTAACAGATGGTCAAAAAAAAATAAAAAAATAATATATGAAAGTCGTGTTAGTTCTACCAAAATGCTATTCGAACTTTTTAAATCAAAAAATATAAAGCCCGAAGCTTTCATGTGTTCTTCAGCTGTAGGCTTGTACAAAGATTCTGAAAATATTATAACAGAAGAGTCAGCAGTTGGAACAAGTTGGTTAGCACAAATGGCTAAAGATTGGGAAGATGCTGCTAACACATTTAAAACAATAGGTAGCCGAGTAGTATTAATGAGAATTTCTTTAATTTTTAGTAAACATGCAGGATTTTTAAAATATAATTTACTATCACTGAAGTTTAGATTAGCTGTAATATTTGGAAATGAAAATAATATAATTAATTGGATGCATATTGAGGATATTTCTAGATTTATTAAATTTTCTTTAGAGAATAAAAATATCTCAGGTTCATATAATTTAGCTACATCAGAAAGTATGTCACAAAATACTTTTTATAAATTACTCAGAAAGCATATTTTTTTCTATTCTATAATAATTAAAATTCCAAAATTTATTTTACGATTTTTTTTAGGAGATAGGTCACAGATTTTATTAAGTAACTTTAATTTATCAACTCGAAAGTTAAATTCATCTGGTTTTGTGTTGAAGTATGATACAATAGATAAATTGATTGATAATATTAAATCTAAAGAAAATTGAAAGAAAAATAAATAGAATTTTATGTTTTATTAAAACTATTAGTTTTACTTTATCTCTTTGACATTTTTATTTTCCGTATTTAATAACTTTCTTGAGTCAGAAATAAATAAATTCATTTTTGTTCTAGAGTTTTTATCTAATTTTTCATTTTTATCATTACAAAGTAAAATCTCAAAACTTTTTTTATTATCAACTATAGATTGATTAACCCAAGTGAGATAATAATTACAATCACTGATAACACAATTATTTTTATCTTTTTTAATTGTTATTTTTAAAATTGCACCTCCATCTCTTTTGCGTGTTCTTTGCGCTGATACAAAGTTGCCAAGGGAGTATGCAATAACTTTTTGTCGTGTTGAATCTTTAATAAACTCCATTCTTTGAAGAACATGAGGATGAGATCCAATTATAATATCTACTCCATTTTTAAATAAAAAGTTAGCTAAATTCACTTGTTCATTTGATGGATGAGATTTATATTCATTTCCCCAATGTATAAATACGATTAATTTATCTAAACTGTCTTTTTTACTTTTGTTAATATCTTCTAAAATTAGTGATTTGTCAATTAGATTTACAAAAGTAGGCTTTGGAACAGGTATTCCGTTTGTTCCATAAGTATAGTTTAGCATTCCAATTTTGATATTGTTTTTTTTAAAAATTAGTAGATTTTTTTGATCTCTCTCATTAAGATTTTTAAAAGTTCCCGTATGTGGAATATTTAAAGAGTCTAGAACGTCAATAGTTCTAATTAGACCCTTTTTCCCTTTATCACAAGAATGGTTATTAGCAGTTACTAAAATATCTATTCCACTTTTTTTACAAGCTATTGCTAATGCATCAGGAGAAGAAAATTGAGGGTAACCTACATATGGTGGTCCCGCTAAGGTAACTTCTAAATTGGCTATTGCAAAATCTGCACTTTTAATAGTTGGAGATATCTTGTCAAAAACTTTATCGTAATTATAACTGTTTTTTTGTTTATTAAATGCAGCAGCTATTTGAGAGTCATGCCCCATTATATCTCCAATGAATATTATGCTAATTGAGTCATGGTTTTGAATTGAGTCTTGTTTTTTAATATATGCAAGAGTCAGTAAAGGGATAAATGTTACACAAAAAAGGCATATTATTTTTTTTAAATCATACATTAGATTTTTTTTAATCAACTATAATGTTTTTCTCAATGCTTCCATCATCATAAATATAAATCAAAGAATTATATTTTCTTACTATAGATTCTTTACCTAAAAGATCATGTATTTTTATTATTTTTCTATTTTTATTTATTTGATCAATATTAGTTGGAATATTTATTACATTAAAATCTGCATACACTATACATCCTTTTTTATCAGTAATTTCACAACTATATAATCCATTTGTATTAGCTGTAATTATATTGGTTGTATCATTAGTAGGACTCCAGAGGTAACTATATGGTGGTGTTCCTCCATTTTCATCAGCAATTAAATTATATCCATTCTGTATGATAGATAAAGTTAATACTAGTGGTTCATCAATAAAAAAGCTTTCAATTGAACTGTTTCCATTAGAATCAGTAACTATTAGGGTATATAAACCTGAGTATAGATTATAAATATTTTGACTTGATGATGTAAAACCATTTGGTCCTGTCCAAGCAAAACTGAATGGAAAGGCTGACCCAATAATATCTATAATTATCTTACCTGTAGCTTCACCATTACAATTTACATCAATTATAGCATCTTCTTCTACCATAGGAGGAGATATGACTAAGTTACTGAAAGAGTTTCCTAAATAGTAATAAATTTCTCCATAGGCATTACCTAATGAATCTGCTTCTATTTCAACAAGATTAAACTTTATAGTTGAGTCATTAGTTCTCCATACATATCTACTTTGTTCCCATGAAGTGTCTGCTGGTGTTGTAGGATCTTGAATCCATTGACTTGTTCCTGTTATTGTATCTGTTATTTTCATCATGATATTGTCAAATTCATACATAGATTCATAAACTCTAAGCGCATCATAATTTCCATTTGGTATTTCTACTTGTCCCCATCCATCAACTATATATTCTTGAATTTCCCCATACGATTGTCTTATTGAATCAATAACATATGGTCCAGGTAAACCAATAAAAACAGATGGAAAAGGAGGAGATATTACAGTGTCATATTGAAAAATAATATTTGAAATAGTAATTGTATCCAAATAATTTAATGGAGTAGGTAACATCATCTGGTTATAGTCATAAATCATTCCCTGATCAACAAATCCATTTGTGACAAGCCCATTAGTAGATGTGTTTAAATAATAATAGGCTAGTGAATCTATTTGAACACAAAGGTTACTATTAGTAAAGGAACTGGCATAAGGAGTAGTATTTGGATCAATAAACCCAAGTACCATATCTATACTACCGTTAGCGCTTGAAAAGTTCCAGATTTGATTAGGACCACTATTTCCTTGAGAATAGCTTCCATATTCATAGGCCATAATAATGGTATCTCCTATTGAAGGTAAATTAGAATCATTTACAGTTATTTGCGAAAAACTTAGAATGGGTACTAATAGTATAATATTTATTATTCTCATTTTATTTAGTTTTAATAATTATTTCTTTAGGTAAAAATCTGCTAGCGTTACCTTTATTTTTAATAATATCTCTTACTATACTTGAGGAAA
>MDTC01130288.1_pt1 | contig 13643 bp, 13 predicted proteins | sample 811181 | NCBI WGS metagenome assembly MDTC01 (sample SAMN05326644, study PRJNA326480) | marine metagenome | isolation source: seawater | place: Pacific Ocean: North | collected 2011
AACATTTCCACAAATTGTAACTCCTGGGCCAACATGAACAAAATCATCAACTTTACAATCATGATCAACTGAACTACTGGTATTTATAATGCAATGTTTACCAATTTGAACATCACTCTGTATAACACTATTGTGAGCAATTACAGAACCAAGTCCTATTTTACTATTTTTATCAACTGTAGATGATTTATCAATCGCAGTAAAAAAATTATGCGATATTTTCGAAACAATTTTTTTTCTTTCCATGTTAGATCCAACACAAACAATAATCTTTGAATTTTTGTACTTTTTTGCATCATATTTTCCAAGCATTGGAACTCCATGATGTTTCTTTTTATTTAAGTTATCATCAAAGATTCCTAGAATTTTTCCACCACAATTGGTTACAATACTAATTACAACTTTTGCGTGTCCTCCCGCACCTAACAATAAATATTCAATTTTTGCCATTAAATGGTTCTATGGGTTTATCGTCTGAAGAATTGATTCCATATGCAAAAATAACTTTTGAAATTGATTTTAGTATAATATTAACATCCAAAAAAAAATTTTGTTTTCTGACATATTCAATATCAAATTCAAGTTTTTGCTTCCATGAAATATTGTTTCTTCCCATAATTTGTGCTAATCCAGTTATACCTGGTTTAACATTATGTCTTTTTTTTTGATTCTTATTGTACAAAGATAAATATTCTGGCAATAAAGGTCTAGGACCTACAAAACTCATACTTCCAATTAAAACATTAAAAATCTGAGGTAACTCATCTATTGAAAATTTCCTAAGAAATTTTCCAATTTTTGTAGTCCTTAGAGAGTCATCAAGTAGTATACCATTTTTATCTCTTTTTGTATTCATCGTTCTAAATTTTATTATTTTAAATAACTCTTCGTTGAGCCCCACTCTAGTTTGAATAAATAAAGGATTTCCTGAATGATGAATAGTTAATATGAAACATATTAAAAGTAAAAGAGGAAGTAATATTATTAATAAACTTAATGCAAATATTTTATCTAAAAGATTTTTTATTAAAGTGTACATTTAATCAAGTTGTCATATTCAATTAAAAGTTTTTTCCAAAAATACTTTTGGTCATATTTTTCTTTTACCATAAGTCTACAATTTTTGGAAAGTTTAGTGATCAATTTTTTATCCATGATTTTTTGCATTGCTTTGACTAACGCATCAATATTTTTAGGTGGAATCAGAAAACCGTTAATATTGTCTTGAATTATTTCATTACATCCATTTATATTAGTTGCAATACATGGAAGATCCATTGCCCCAGCTTGCATTAGTGCATTTGGAAATCCCTCCCTATATGACGGGAAAACGAAACAATTTGCAATTGACAGATATGGTCTTACATCATTTTTAAAACCAGTTAAAAGTATATTTTTATTTTTTTTTATAATTCCCATTGTAATTTTACTTATTGGATCTTTTTCATTTTCAATCTTACCAACTATAATTAGTTTGCAATTTCTATTTTTCAAATTTAACTCATTAAATGCTGATACCAATTCATTGATGCCTTTATCTTTTACAACTCTTCCTACATAACAAAAGACAAAATCATTTTTTAAAATTTTTAAAGTGTTCAATAATTTATTTTTATTATTTAAAGAAATATTATCAGTGAAATATTTAGTATCAATTCCGTTAGAGGATCCATTTGCTAAAGTTTTAATTTTTCTTTCACTACAAAATTTTTTACTTAAAATATATTCCATAAGTTTTTTTGAGTTAGAATAAATATTTGATGCAAAAAAGTATGTTAATTTTTCAATAAAAATTAACACCTTTTTTTTTATAAATTTTCTCTCCATCAATGGTAAGCCTGCAACGGTGTGCATCCTTATTGGTACTCCAGCAAAAAATGAAGCTGTCATTCCTACAAAACCTGCTTTAGGAGTATGTGAGTGAACGATTTTCGGTTTTTCTCTTTTTAAAAAAAAATATAATTTAAAAATTGCAATTATATCTTTAAAGGGCGTAATTTTTCTTGTTAATGGCAAATAAAAAGTTTTGACACCTTGTTTTTTCCCAAGTTTTTCTAATTCACTTTTATTAGATGAAACAATGGTTATATCAAAAAATTTACTAAAATATTTTGGCTGATTTTCTAAAAGTTTTTCTATTGATATTGGGACAGTTGTTATTCTAATTAATTTCTCCATCAATTTAAATTTTCGAACAAAAATGAGTAGTATTTTTTAACAGTTTTATCGAATGACAAAGCTTTTTTCTGATAAGTCATAACTTGATTTCTTTCTTTACTAACTGTTTTAGATTTAATTATTGATTCAACCTTAGATATAAATTCGTCGTTATTTGAAACTAAATGTCCAAACTTATAATTTTTTAAAATTTCTCCAGAATCTCCTGCATCAAACCCAACGATTGGAGTTCCAAAAACAGAAGCCTCAACTAAAACATTAGGATATCCCTCACCAAACTTTGATGTAAAAAACATGCATTGAGAGTTAAAATAATATAATTCTAGATTATTTGCCTCTCCAACAATATGAATCATAGATCTAATTTTTTTTGGAAAGTAATTTAATTTCCAATTTCTTCCTACTATAACTAATTTAAAGTCTGGATTTGATAAAAGAAGTTTCTCAGAAATTATACTAAGACTTTTTGGACTTTTTTGTGAATGAAACCTACCAACAAATAAAAAAAATTTAAAATTTAAAAAAGGTTTGTGTAAACTTATATTTTTGAACTTTTTCGCTAAATTATTTTGAATTACAATATTTTTTTCTCTCGAAAAAAAAAATTTATTATGTACAATTTTTGATTTATTTGAGCAGTATATTATACAAGGACTTAATATTTTTGATAAAAAACCAAAAAAACACAAAGATAATTTTTGATAAAACTGAAAAACACCAAAATTTGAATGTCTGATATTCCAATACACTTTTTTATTAATTCCATTTAAAAATAATTTTAGTTGAATGTAAAGAATTGACTTATACATCCATGCAATTATTTTTATTTCTTTTTCTTTAACTAGTTCATTAATTATTTTATTATTTTTTTTTGAATTTAAAATATTACAAAACATTTTTACTTTCTTATAATAAAAATCTGATTTAGAATCTGATAAAGTGATAATGGTTTGATCAACACCTAATTTATCAAATTCCTCAACTAGTCTGACTAGTACATTTTCAGCACCGCCGCTTTTTAATGTAGGAATAATATGTATTAATTTTTTCAAATTAAAAAATTTATAATCTATAAAATTCTAGATCATTATAGAACCCTTTAATATCATATACAAATCCACCATTTTTTAGAACTTTTTTTGGATTAAATTTTTTAAATTCTTTATGTCCAACAGCTAAAATAACAACATCGTATTTTAAATTAGAACTTAGTTTAATTATCCTAGACTTTTTAAAATTTCTAGATAACAACCTAGCATTAATGTACGGATCATAAATATCAATTTGAAAATTATTTTTAGACAATTCTTTATACAAATCAATAACTTTAGAGTTTCGTGTGTCAGGACAATTTTCCTTAAAAGTTGCCCCCAAAATCAAAATTTCAATTTTTGAAATTATATTTTTTTTTAATGATATTTTTTCAATTACTTCATTTGCAATATATAATGGCATTTGATCATTAATTTTTCTACCGGCAAGAATCATTTCAGGTTTGTACCCAAGTTTTTTTGACTTATCAGCCAAATAATAAGGATCTACTCCTATACAGTGCCCCCCAACAAGTCCAGGATAGAATTTTAAAAAATTCCATTTTGTTTCAGCTGCTTTCAAAACCTCGTTTGTGTCAATATTCATTTTATTGAAAATTATTGCCAACTCATTCATAAATGCAATATTTATATCTCTTTGAGTATTTTCAATAACTTTAGCAGCTTCGGCAGTTTTAATATTTGGTGCTTGATATACTCCAGCTTTAATAACAGATCCATATAGTTTTGTCAAAAAATTTAAAGTTTTTTTATTTGAACCTGAGACAATTTTTGTTATAGATTCTAGTCTGTGAACTTTATCACCTGGGTTAATTCTCTCAGGGCTGTAGCCAATAAAAAAGTCTTTATTATATTTAAAACTAGTATTGTCCTCTATAATTGGTACACACACCTCTTCTGTCAAACCTGGATATACTGTGGACTCGTATACAACGATATCTCCTTTTTTCAATATTAAACTCAAACTTTTTGTTGCTCTAATTATCGGATTCAAATCAGGAGATTTATTTAATTTGACAGGTGTTGGTACAGTGACAATAATCACATTACAAATCTGAAGATCATTTATTTTACAGGTTAAATGTAAATTAATATTAATTGTTTTTTTTAATTCTGAATATTTTATTTCACCCGTATTATCCCTAAACTTTTTTAAATCTTCAATTCGATTTTGATCTAAATCCATTCCATATACTTCAAACTTTTTAGCAAAAGAAACTGCTAATGGAAGTCCTACATAACCTAAACCAATTATTCCAATTTTAACTTTCATTTTTTAACTTTGTAGTAATTTAGATACCAATCAATAAATTTCCTAACTCCAAACTCAATATTTGTTTTGGGTTTAAATTTAAAATCTGTAAAAAGATCGGAGACGTCAGCATAAGTATCTTTTACATCTCCTGGTTGAATATCCTGAAACTCAATTTCAAACTTTTTGTCTAAATTTTTTTCAATTACTTTTATAAAATCAAGCAAATTAACAGGTTTATTATTACCTATGTTATAAATTTTATAGGGATCTTTAATTGGATTTTTAATGATACTAAAAACACCATGAACAATATCATCTATATATGTAAAATCTCTTAACATGTTTCCATTGTTAAATACCTTTATTTTTTTATTATTAATCAATGCTTTGACAAATAAAAAAAGGGCCATGTCTGGTCTTCCCCAAGGGCCATATACAGTAAAAAATCTTAAACCGACGGTTCTAATTTTGTATAGATGAGAGTATGAATAAGCAACTATCTCATTAGATTTTTTTGTTGCTCCATACAAAGAAAGTGGGTTATCAGTTCTATCATTTGTTGAAAAGGGTAATTTTGTATTTGCCCCATAAACTGAGGAACTTGAAGCATAAATAAAATTAGATACGTTGAATTTTTTACAACATTCAATAACATTTTGAAAACCTATAATATTGCTATTTATATATGCTTCTGGATTAGTCAAAGAATACCTGACTCCAGCTTGAGCAGCTAAATTACAAACAAAATCTGGTTTTTCATTCTTAAAAATTAGTTCTAATTTTTTTTTATCGACTAAGTCGCACTTGTAAAATGTATAATGGCCAAATTTAAATTTTATTTTATTTGACTTATAATTTATCCCTGAGTAAAATAATCTATCAATTTTCAACTTTGTGTCATAATAAGTATTCAAATTATCTATTCCAACAATTTCGTAATTTTCACTTAATAATTTTTTAACAAGATGGAATCCAATAAATCCAGCAGACCCAGTAACTAGAATTTTCAAAATAAACTTTAAATATTAATTCATCTCTCAAAGATAATTTTTTTGACTTTATTAATAGTTAAGTTAAGTTAGTTTTAATAATATTACGTTTAATAAATTAGAATTTCATCTATAAAATATTAATTTTAGTAATTATTTGAATAAATCCATGTTATTCACGAATAACATTTTAAAACCAATATTTAATAATATTAAAAAGCACTCGAGTAGAAATGCTTTTTTTATATCAGAAAAATATTATTCATATAAGGATCTAGGCCTTAAGATTAATAAAATTAGACTGCATTTAAATTTATTAGATAATAACGTATTTTTTGGATTAGTTACAAATGATGATATAGAGACATATGCTACAATATTAGCATTATGGTCTGAGGGGAGAGCCTTTGTACCAATTAACCCGAAAAATCCAAAAGAAAGAAATAAAAATATAATTGATAAAATTGGATTAAAAAATATTTTTGATACTAGTACTGAAAGTTCATACAAAAATTTAAATATAATAAATCCGAAAAAATTAAAAGAAAACAATGAATTTTCTAATAAGATAAATTTTAAAAATGCAGATGATGATGAATTACTTACATATATTTTATTTACCTCAGGTAGTACTGGAGAGCCGAAAGGAGTTAAAATTAGTAGAAAAAACATCGGAGCATTTTTTAATAATTTTTGGGGATCTGGAATAAAAATTAACTATTTTGATAAATGTCTTCAATCCTTTGATTTAACTTTTGATGTTTCTATACAATCATTTATTGCTCCGTTAATAAGAGGTGCGTGCGTTTATACGATTCCAAATGATCAAATAAAATTCAGTTATATATATTATTTACTAGAAAAATATAATATTTCATTTGCTGTTTTGGTACCCTCAACACTTAGATATTTGAGACCCTATTTTTCAGAAATTTTATTAAAAAATCTCAAAAATTGTATCATTACTGCTGAATCTTGTTCAATAGAGTTAGCCTCAGATTGGATGAAATGTGTCCCTAACTGTAATATATATAATTATTATGGTCCTACGGAAGTTACTATTTATTGTTCCTATTATAAACTAAATAGAAAAAAAAATATTTCTTCTAATGGATTATTGTCAATTGGTAAATTATTTAAAAATTTAAAGAAAATTATTATTGATGAAAATGGCAATATTTTATCAAACGAAAAAAAGGGTGAATTATGCTTAAGTGGTGATCAAGTTTCTCCTGGTTATTGGAAAAATAAAAAAAAAAATAAATCGTCTTTTTTCACAACAAAATTTGAAAATGTTGATAGAATTTTTTACAAAACTGGGGATATTTGCACAATTAACAAAGACAATTACATACTTCTTCATGGGAGAGTTGATTCTCAAATAAAAATTGATGGATATAGGATTGAAATTGGGGAAATTGAATTTATCAGTAGAAAGTATTTAAATAATAAAAATATAGTAATAATTCCAAACAAAATTGATAATACAACTAAGCTTACTGCTTTTATAGAATCAAAAAAAATTGATGAAAAATTATATCTGAGTTATTTACGCTCTAAATTACCAAGATACATGATTCCGTCAAAGGTTAAATTATTAAAAAAATTTCCTCTAAACTCAAATGATAAAATTGACAAAGTTGCTTTAAAAAAATTGTGTAATGATTAAAGAGATAAAAATAAGAAAAGCTACAATTAAAGATTCTGATTTTATTATTGAGTCAATTATAGAGGCAGAAAAAAATAATACTAATATATTAAGCTACTCAACAATTTTTAATTTAAAAATTTCTCAGGTAAAAGAAGTTTTAAAGAAAACTTTGCAATTCAATATTGATGGGTGTGAACTATCAATTAGTAGCTATTTAATTGCGTATATTAAAAATGAACCAGTTGCATCAATAGGCGCATGGGTTGAGGGATATAGTGGATTACCCTCTTCAACAATAAAAGGAAATCTTCTCTTTAAATCAATGCCATTAAGTTCAATAAAGTATGCAAAGAACATATCCAATATCACATCAAAATTGTATACAGAATATTACACCAATACTTTTTGTATTGGAATAGTTTATATAAAAAAAAAATACAGAGGTCATGGGATTTTTAAAAAAGTTTTAGATGCTCAGCTAAAAAAAAATAAAATAAAAGAAAAAAAAATAGATACTTATATTCATGTATTTTCAAATAATATTTTGGCAATTAAAACATATAAAAAAAACGGTTTTGTTATGATAAAAGAATTAAAATCAAATAACTCTGAAGTAAAAAAATACTTACCTTCTGATTACAAACAGGTTCTAATTAAAAAATAAACTTGATGAATAAAAAGAACATTATTAATAAATTGACAAATATTTTTAAAGAAATTTTCAACGACAATAATATTATATTAAATAATGAAATGACTGCAAAAGATATTGATAACTGGGACTCATTAACTCACATGCTATTAATTACTAAAATTGAGGAAGATTTTTCAATAAAATTCAAATTAAAAGAATTGAATGATCTTAATAATGTTGGTAATTTGATAAAAATCATAGATGAAAAAATTTAAATTATGGTTTTTACGTCATTTGATTTTTTAATTTTCTTTACTGCTTTATCACTTATTTATTATAATATATCAATTAAATACAGGTGGAAATTACTTTTAATTTCAAGTTTGTTTTTTTATAGTTTAATTAAACCAATATTTGTTTTTATATTATTGTTCATTTCAGTTACAACCTTTTTTTTTACAAAATTATTAGACAAAAAAAATGATGATAAAACTAAGTTCGTAATATTTTTTGTTGCAATTTTAACTGTTATTTCTCCTTTATTTTTTTTTAAATATTATAATCTATTTAATACTATTATAGTTACATTTTTTAAAATTGAAAATCTTAAAAATTACATACCTGATAATTCATTAATTTTTCCTATTGGTATTTCTTTTTATACTTTCATGTCCGTGGGATATATTGTAGATGTATATAATGAAAAAATGAAAGCTGAAAAAAATCTATTCATAGTTATGCTATTCATATCCTTTTTCCCCCTTGTATTATCTGGTCCTATTGAAAGAGCTGAAAAAATGTTTTATCAATTTAGAAATAAATTGACTTTTGATTATAAAAAAATAGTTAATGGATTTCAACTTATTTTATGGGGCGTTTTTTTAAAAGTAGTTCTTGCAGATAATCTATCATTATATCTTAATCCAATTTTTGAAAATAGTAATTTAAATGATGGGAAAACATTACTATTGGCAATGTTAATGTATCCTTTTCAGATATATGGAGATTTAGGTGGCTACTCACTAATAGCAATAGGAGTTTCTAATATTTTAGGTATTGATATTAGAATTAATTTTAGAAGGCCTTTTTTATCAAATTCAATGTCAAATTTTTGGAGAAGATGGCATATTTCATTAATTACTTGGATTACTGATTACATTTACACTCCAATTTCATTTTATTTAAGAAAAAAAAAATTAACAGGTATAATAATATCTCTAATGATTACTTTTTTGATTGCTGGTTTGTGGCATGAAGCTTCTATCTCATTTATAATCTGGGGTTTAATTCAAGGCTTTGTTTTAAGTTTTGAAGCTATCACTAAATCATATAGATTTAATATTCAAAAAAAATTATCTCTAACTAAAAATATTTTTTTCAATGTTTTTTGCTCAATTCTAGTTTATTTAATTTTTGTTTTCTCACTTATTTTTGGTGGTCCTTTTAACTCTTTATCAGAAAGTTTAATGGTTTTGAAAAAAATTATCTTAAGTCAAGGGTCTTTCCCAATTTTCAATTTAGATTTTTTAAAATTGATTCTTTTAATACTTATGATAGTTGTACTTGAATTTAAGCAGGAATTTTTTTCAAAAAAAATTAAATTTTTTAGAAATAATAATATCTATATAAGATGGGTTTCTTACATATCAATTATATTATTAATTACTTTACTTGGGGTTTTTAAAAACAATAACTTTATTTACTTTCAATTTTAAAAATGAAATCACTCCTAATTAAAAAGACAATTTTTTTTTCAATAATTTGTTTCATTTTTATTGAAATAATTGTCAGGATTTTTAATTTGACTAATGATATTCCTCAAAGAAAAATTGATATAAACGGACTTCAAACATACGTAGAAAACCAAAATGGTTATTTTAATGGAAATCAATGGAAAGTTAATAAATATGGTTTTATTGGATTGAGTGAAATAAATTATAAAAATCAAGTTTTAATAATAGGTGACTCTATGATTGAAAATATAATGAATCCAATAGATTGCAATCAAGGATCTTTATTAAAAAAAATGTTTGATAATAGTTATGGTTTTTTTGAAATTGGTAGATCAGGCCTAACATTAATAGAAAGTTTAGAGTTTTACAAATCTTTTAACCAAATAATTAATCCTAAAATTATTATTATTTACATAAATGAAGGTGACATCACTGAATCAATATCAAATATTAAAAGATTTACTGATAGATTACAAATAAACATTCAAACTAGAAAACTAGAAAACGTTCAAATTAAATATCCTACTTTAAAAAAAATTTTATACAATCTAAAATCAATATACTTTCTATATAATAGAGGTTTTTTCAATATTAACAGTAAAAATATTGTCTCTAATAAACAAGTAAAATTTAATGACAATAATCTCACAATAAAAAAATTTTTTGAAATAATAAACATAAAATATGATTTACAGAATGTCACATTTGTACTTGATAAAAGCAATAAGTATATTGATTTGATTAATACAAAAAAGGTAATATTAAATAATCAAGAAAAAAATTGGTTTATAAAAGATGATCTCCATTGGAATTGTTTTGGTCACTCAGAAGTAGCAAAAAAAGTCTTTAAATCAATTATTCAAAGTGATTGAATATAATCCCTTAATCTGTCTTTAGGACTCCATCCTAAAATATCAATCATTTTATTGTCAGTTCTTAAAGTTTCTCGGTAATTTCCAGCTTGGTCACTAATATGCTCTGAGTCAATACCAAATCTTTTTTTGAACATTTGAAATACTTCATTAATCGAGTAGTTAACTCCAGTTCCAAGTTCCCAAGCATCAGAATTATTTATATCGCTTAATGCTATTAACTTTAATCCATCCACTATATCTTGAACGTGAGTAAAATCTCTTTTTTGGTTACCGTCACCAACAATTGTTATTTTTTGACCTAAACTTACTTGTTTTCTCCATATTCCAATAACGGCGGCCCAGTCTCCATCAATAATTTCATATGGCCCATATACATTATAAAATCTTGCAATTTGTACATTAAGTTTAAACACTCTTTTATACATTTTACATATCTCTTCACCTAAATATTTATAAAATGCGTAAGGTGATCTATATTGATCATGGTGTCTTGAAGAGGACCCTGAGTAAATTACTTTTGTATCATTTTTTTTTGACCAGTCTAAAATTTTTTGAACGCCTAAAGTGTTAGATTTAAAGGTTTCAAATGGATTTGTAAATGAAGGTTGTATTCTTGATAGACCTGCGAGATGGAAACAAATATCAAAATCATTTTTTAAAATTTTCTCAATTTCTATTACATCTCCATCAATATAGGTTACCCCACTTAGATGATTTTCTTTTGTGCCAATTGAATAATTATCTAAAGAATATATTTGATTTTCATCCTTTAGATTTTTAATCAAATTTGTTCCTATAAAACCAGCTCCACCTGTTATTAATATTTTCATTTATTATAATTTATGTTATCATATATTTTCTCCAAAGAACAAAAATAACTTTTAATTGTAAATTTTTTAATTACCGTTTGATTTAGTGAATTTGCAATCTTTTTTCTTAGCTTTTCGTTTTTCTGCAGAAATAGTATTTTTTGTTTTAAATCGTCAACTTTTATCTGCTTTGCATCTAAAATTTTATTTTTTTCAACATCAACTCTGAATTTTGGAACTGGAGCAGCAGAGTTTGGTATGTTACTCAAAGAAATTTTTTCTTTTGGTTCAATTAAAATACCACTTATACTATCTTTTATAATTTCTGTAATCCCATCAACTTTAGATGCAATGACAGGTTTATTACAAAAACCCGCTTCGATAACTATATTGCCCAAAGGTTCTCGTATTGACGGAACAACTAACAGATCTATTCTTGGTATGAAATCCATTGGATCTTTAACTCCCAAAAAAATGATATTTTTAAATCCTTTTGATTGAATTGTTAAAGATTTCATCAAAGGTCCATAACCAGCCAAATAAAAATTAATTTTAGGTAGTTGCTTTGCAACCTTAACAAATAAGTGTACTCCTTTAGGGGAGTCAAATCTTCCAATAAATCCAACAGAAAAAGACTCTGAGTATCTTATATCCTTTAATTTCAAATTTTCATTTTTTTTTAATAAACCTGTATGGTATACAACTTTAATTTTATTTTTAGATATTTTAAATTTTTTATTCAATAAAATTCTAGCTGCTTTTGAGCAAGCAATAATGGTTGTAGATATTTTTTCACTTTTCTGATATAATTTTAATGAATTTGATTTTGAACTCCAGGCGCTTCCGTATTCATGGAATATTATTTTTTTACATGGTAAAAATTTCAATAAAATCAAAATTTTTTTGTTAGCTAATTTATTATGAAAGTGAATACAGGAATCCTTTGAGCAAATATGAAAAATCAAATTAATCCAATTAAAAATATTAAAATTTAAAATTTTATGTTTTTTTTTAGGTATGTTAAAAAATTCGTTTAGTCTGTTAAAACTGAATATTAGATGATCATATTTACTTTTGTTTTTTGCAATATTATAATAAGAAACAAATGAAGTTTGCACTCCACCAATTGCAGATAATGAAATAATATGAACTACTTTTTTTTTCACAATTTATCTTTACTTGCTAAACCAATATATTTTCCTTTTGATTTGAATATTTTATAATTAAAATCAAATTTTTCAACAAATACTTTAAAAAATCCATCATCTTGGATATCATCAAAAATAAGTAGTGATTTGCCACCTAAATACGGCTTGATCAACTTATATGTATTTTTTTTTTCAGAAAAAGTTTTGTCTGAATCATAATGAAATATATCTATTTTTCCCTCTATTTGATTTAATATAATTGGTAAATTTAAATCATCACCTTCAATAAATAATTTCCAATTTTTAAATTTTTCATCAATTATATATCCAATATATTTCTCAGGGTTTTTAATTCTAAAATAAGGAAAATCACTGCTATATAAACAACCATAATTATTTTTCTTCATAGCAGTTAAAATTGATAAAGAAGAAAAACCTGCTGCTACCCCAGTTTCAATTACAATCTTGGGCTTAAATTTTCTAACTAAAAAATATAATAACAATAAATTTGCTCCTCCTCCTAACTTAAGATTTAATTTCTGTAATTTTTTATTTCCAATGTCATCAATTTTTTCACTTTCATTTTTTGATTCTACCCAAAGTTCATTATCGATTTTTTTTAAATATTTACTTAAATCAATTTTATTTTGATTTAGCCACGATGTCAAAACTTTTCTGTCTATTCTTTTAGATTCAAATCTTCTGAAAACCTTTTTAATGATAACTTTAAGTCTATTTTTTTTTAATGTTTGGTCAAATATGTTTAAATATTTTCTCATCTAAATTTTATATGTAATTACCCAACTTTTTGATGCTAAAATTTTCCAAATCTTTTAAATTTTTTTTTGAAAAAAAATGATTCTTCCACAAGGTTCTGTCATTTCTATTAGGGTTGGGAAGAGTTAATGGTCTATTCTCCTTCACTAATCCAGCGTTAGTAATTAAAAATGCATTGTAACCATTTTTTGAAAAAAGTTCAAAAACTTCCTTTTTGTCTTCATCACCAATTAATATTTCTACAATAAAATCAACATTATTACTTGAAATGATTTTTTTTGATGAATTTAATATATCAAATTCATTTCCCTCACAATCTAATTTAATTATTGCTGGTAATTTTTTATTCTCTATAACAGATTCTAGTTTCATTGTATTGACAGTAATTTTATCATAGGGCATTTGATTAAATTTCCCATTAGTTCCCTTAAAATTATTTTTTAAAGATGCAATTGATGAATGATTAGTTAATTTGCTATTATTTGGGAAAAAAAGGGTTTTTTGTCCATTATTACTATCAAGTGCTACCTCGATTATATCAA
>MDTC01153194.1_pt1 | contig 13639 bp, 9 predicted proteins | sample 811181 | NCBI WGS metagenome assembly MDTC01 (sample SAMN05326644, study PRJNA326480) | marine metagenome | isolation source: seawater | place: Pacific Ocean: North | collected 2011
GAATGTAGCATCAAGATGCATTGCGAAGAAAGAAGAATCACTACGATAATCGCTGACGCGAGGGGCTTACTCATACATCTCCTATGTAGATGCTACAAATCAATGTGACTGTACCCGTCTCGATTACATCGCCCTGTAATCTGGCAAATCTGCTAGCTCATCTTGAATGAACTGAACTGCCTCAAGAATCTGATCCTTTGCCCTAGCTCCGGTAATAACCATCTTACCACTTCCGAAGATTAGGCAAACTACCTTGGGGTAATCTAACCTGTAAATGAGCCCCGGGAACTGCTCAGGTTCGTACTCGACCTTGTCAAACGGTAGGTGGAAAGTTAGATTGTTCAGATTAAGCCTCCTAGGGAGCGCGGCTAGGGGCTCTCCTTGCTTGATGCCCCTAATTCTCGAGTCCTCATTCTCAACTTCTTCGTCAGTAGCCGCTCTTATCCCGCCCGCATCATCGATAACCTTGGTGTTGATATCATCCATCTTAGCAACTCCAGTGTAGTCTTCAGGGAAGAACAGGGAATATGTAGCAACCATATTCTGAACTTCAATATCTACATCCGCAACATCCCAAGTTGAGATTCCCGCTGCTCTCAGATCTCCAATCATTCTCTCAATTCCCGTCTCGATATTTTGCTGATTCTTCCCACCAGTGCATACCGCTCTGCCAGATCTGAACATCAGTATCGCCAGTTTGGGATCTACGACTCGATAGACAACTCCTGGGAATTGTTCGGGCTCATATTCGCAATTCAATTGAATCGCTATATCCGGGAGATCAAGCTCCTCGGCAACTCTTGTCGACGCTACAACATTCACTACAGTTAGGCGTTCTTCATCGCTTAGCATGGCTTGCGCACTTATATTCTGCTTATAAAAGATATCAGTCATTATCAGCACGAAATGTCCTGCATTCAATTTTCCTCTCCCACAATCCTAGCTCCGCCTGAACCAAACTTCGAGACCAGAGGTTTGCCCCCGGCAATTTCAATACATTCAGCTACTCTCCTCGGGTTCCTAGTCAGCGAGACCATACATCCTCCTCCGCCAGCTCCAGTCAGTTTTGCCCCCAGAGAGTGACTTTCTGTGGCTGAAATAAGATTTTCAAGCTCTGGACTGCTGACTCCAATTTTACGTAATCTTTCCTGACACTCGTTCATGGCCTGTCCAACTTCTTCCATGTTTCCCGATGAAAGCGCTCTCAGGCCAGAATAGGTAATCTCTCCAATGGCTTCTATTTCCTTCATCTTTGGTGGATCGGACTTGAGTAATTCCGACACCCCTGCTACCATATCACCAGTAGGAGAGCCCCTGCCAGTGAATCCTAAAACTAGCCATACATCTTCTATATCTGGAATCTCAACCTTGTTAACTGACCAATTTCTGCTACCTTCTGGAGTTTCAAGGGTTGCATCAAAGATATGTTTCGTTCCAGCTGGAGAGCTACCAGAAACCACAACGCATCCTCCCAGCGCGCTTGTAGCCGTATCAGTAGGACTTGCTCTGCCTTTCTGGGCATTGGCCTCAGCTGAGTGCCCCATCCTAGCCAGTGAAATCAAGTCAAGAGCAGATCCTGGATCTACCAATTCATGTAAGGCCGCCCCCATAGCATTGGACAGTGCAGCTGATGAACCAAGTCCAGCCGCGGAATATAGGCCACTTTTGATGTCTATTTCCAAGGGGGGCCCTGAGTACTGGAAGATATCATTTAGTATGTAGGAGATATGAGGATGCTTCAAAGGTTCAAATGGCATTCCCTCCAAGCTCCACCTATTTGATTCAGATATTGAAACCTCTACGCCTGCCTCTATTGAAACAGCTACTGCAGGTTGTCCATACACCACTGCATGCTCTCCAAACAAGATACACTTGCCGGGTGCGAACGCTCTTGCCACGCCCCTCGCCCGTAGTTGAGGGAAATGAGCATTGGCATAGGTCATTAGTATCGGTTCCTTCAAGTCCAACCACTGTTTGGGAGGGGTACTAGTGAGTACAGAGGGGATAATTTGGAACATCCATTACTTCAGTCCTACGGCCCATTTGAAGGCTGGCAAATTCTGTTATTCATAGGATTCATATCAATCGGATTCTTCACCTTTCAAGTCCAAAAGGCAACTAGATTAGTAATGCTCGGCTCTTCTGATGACAGGTTTGATTCATGGAGCACTAGGATTAGTGAATTCATCTCCGGCTGGCTATTCCAGAAGAAGGTCCTCAGGGATAAGGTCGCAGGGACTATGCATGTCCTGATGTTCTGGGGTTTCCTTATGTTGGCATCGGACATGCTGGACTTAGCTACTGCTAATGCTTTTTCTGGAAAGGTACTGCCAGCAATTTTGGTCGGGCCTTGGAATGGAATGGTGGAGTTAGGATACTTCATGGCTCTTGTCGGTTGCGTCAGTGCGCTAACTCGTAGGGTGGTATTCACTCCTGAAAAGCTGAAGGGAAAATCTCAGCTTGAGGGAAACGTCATCCTACTGCTTATTTTCACTATTACCACTACTTCCTTCATGATAGAGTCAGCCGAGTCGCCTAGCTCTTTTTGGGAGCCGCTTGGGTTCTGGTTCTCGGAACAAGGACTTTCCGAGCAAACTGTAGTCCTGTCGTACTGGGCCCACATGCTAGCAATCTCTGTTTTCCTTTTCCTGATTCCTTTATCCAAGCACATGCATTTAGTCATGGCCGTTCCAAATGTCTTCTTCCACGATGCTGGTCCCATAGCCAGGATGAGGCCATTAGCAACTGGGGATGACGGTAAGGCAGTGCCTCTGGAAGACCTAGACATTGACTCATTTGGCGTCAGTACATACAATCAGTACTCTTGGAGGCAACTCATTGATGGTTGGTCATGTACATCTTGTGCTAGGTGCCAAGATGTCTGTCCTGCATATGCTTCAGGCAAGGGATTGAACCCAATGCAAGTTATTCATGATGTAAGGAACTACGCAAATGACCACGCCCCGATCCTCCTGTCGGGAGGCCAACCAGATGAAACGATTCTCGAGAGGATTACAGAGGAGGCGGTTTGGGCATGCACTACATGCAACGCTTGCGTTGACGTCTGTCCCTTATACATCGAGCATGTTCCAAAGCTAACAGATCTAAGGAGGAACGCAATGATGGAAACTATGGAATATCCAGAGGTGCTTAATACTGCAATGGGGAACATAGAGTCAGCATCCAATCCCTACGGATTTGGAGCCCATGAGAGGGCTGACTGGGCTGCTGATCTGGGAGTAAAGATAGGGGAGCCAGCTGAGTACATTTACTTCGTAGGATGTGCAGCTAGTTTTGACGAGAGAAACCAGAAGGTTGCTAGATCTACCATCTCCCTATTAAAGGAGGCTGGTTTAGACGTGGGAATTTTGGGAATGCAAGAAGGATGCTCTGGAGACCCTGCCAGAAGGGCAGGAAACGAATACCTTTTCCAGATGCTAGCCGAGACAAATATGTCTACATTCCAAGAGCTTGGAGTCAAAAGGATTGTCGCATCCTGCCCTCATTGTTTCCATACGCTAGGGAAAGAATACGGAGATTTTGGAGGAGAAGACTTGGAGGTATTCCATCATTCTGAGATAATCGCCAAGCTTCAGCAAGAAGGAAAACTTCCAGAGGCAGAAAAGAACGGGCGCAGTATCACATTCCATGATCCCTGTTACCTGGGAAGGATTGGGGATATCGTGGATGCCCCTCGATCGGTAATAGGGGGCGTTGATGTTGAACCAGAGAGGCACGGTAAGGACTCATTCTGTTGTGGTGCAGGCGGTGCTCAGATGTGGATGGAAGAAGATGCTGATAAGAGAGTTAACGAGATCAGGGCGGCAGAACTCGCTGAGACAGGATGTGACACTGTGGCGGTCGGTTGCCCCTTCTGTTCGGTCATGGTCAAGGATGGTTTGGATGCAGTAGGCTCTGATATGGAAGTTCTCGATGTTGCAGAGCTACTATGGGAGCAGATCGTCGCACGAGATCTAGAGATTCATGACAAGTCAAAGAACAGGACTGGAAAGGCAAGAATATGGGACTCATCGATATCGGACCTGGTATGATTGATGGATTTTTATTCTAACTCGCATACAGAGAATGTCATAAGTAATGCTATCCAGCGCAAGTCATGGATGATGTGTTCTTGTTCTTCGGTAGATCTGTACCTGATTTGGCTAAACTACTCGGCTTTATACTCACAATCTTTGGAATTGCGGCATACATCATATCAGGCCAATCCTCAATTACAGCACTGATCCCTTCATTCATGGGCGCTCCCCTCCTGCTCTTAGGAATATTATCCGAGAGAATGCCCGATGCGCGTCATCACCTTATGCATGCATCAATGGTTCTAGCACTATTAATGGTAATCAGTCCAATTGGAATGGTCGCAAATGAGGGAATTCCTGACTCCAGCCTAACTATTGTCTCACTATTAGCTCTCCTGACAACAGGCTCTATTTTCATGTTCGCTGGAATCAAATCATTCAGGCATGCCCGAAAAGCAAGGGAATCCTCAGGTGTTTGATTGCGACCAGTCATCGGGATAACCTGCTTCATGCGAGATACTGTGTATGGAAATTGGAGTAGACACGCAGCTATTCTTCCTTCAGCTTATGTCTCAGCCGTAGAGAGAGCGGGAGGAATTCCGATGATAATCCCTCCAGCTGGGGATATGACAGACTTGATGGAGTCCATTGATGGCCTCATTATCTCCGGTGGCCCCGATATTTCTCCGGAGGAGTATGGTCAGGAACCAGGGCCAATGACAGTAGAGTTCTACCCCAATCAAGACGAGACTGAGATTGGCCTAATATCCAAAGCATTGGAAAGAGATCTTCCCTTACTTGGAGTCTGCAGAGGAATGCAGATACTCAGTGTATTTCATGGCGGGTCTCTTCATCAGCATCTGGATAATACGCCCGGTCATGAGGGCCATGGAGGCTATGACGGGACCTCAACAGAACACTCCGTAATCGCCAAAGAGGACTCCTTACTTTTCGGTTTGATGGGTACGACATTCTCTGTCAACTCTGCCCATCACCAAGGGGTTTCAGATCCAGGTTCACTCTCAATATCAGCAGTAGCTGAGCACGATGGTCTGATTGAAGCCGTCGAGAGAAGGGACAAGAAATTCTGCTTAGGCGTCCAATGGCATCCAGAGCGTAATGGGCATGACTTACTCTTCTCCGCACTCGTAGAAGCTGCGAGAAGTTGATGATGGCAACCCCTCTAGATGGTACCATGACGCTCAGGGTTTACGATACGAGGTCTCGTTCAAAGCGTGTTTTCAAGCCTCTGGTTGAGGGCCAAGTAGGGATATATGCGTGTGGCATAACCCCCTATTCCCCCAGCCATATAGGGCACGCTAGACAGGCCATCGCATTCGATATAATTGTTAGATGGCTCAGAAAGAGTGGATTCAAAGTCAATTACATCTCAAACTTCACAGATATCGATGACAAGATAATCTCAGTTTCTCTTAAGGAGGGGGTTGACTTTCTTGAAGTAGCTAACAGGAATATAGAAGATTATTTCACGGTAATGGATGCTCTCAATGTGTTAAGGGCTGATGCATATCCCAGAGTTACTGAGACTATTCCAGAAATAGTCCAGATGATTCAAGATTTGATTGATAAGAAACATGCCTATGAGGCTGAGGATGGTGTTTATTTCGAGATAGACACAGCTCCGGAAAAATATGGCCAGCTGACCGGACAGACATTGGACATGGTTAGGAAAGGAGCTGGGGGAAGGGTCGATAATACCGGTTCGGGAAAGAGAGATCATAGGGACTTCGTACTTTGGAAATTAGCTAAGGAAGGAGAGCCCAATTGGGAGAGTCCGTGGGGAAATGGAAGGCCGGGATGGCACATTGAATGTTCAGCAATGTCGCTCAAACACCTGGGGGAGAAATTCGATATCCATGGAGGGGGTTCTGATCTAATATTCCCCCATCACGAGGCAGAGATTTTCCAGTCCGAGTGTTGTCTGGGGCATGATCCAGTAGTCCAGTATTGGCTACATAATGGTATGATAAATATCGATGGAGAGAAGATGAGTAAATCAGTCGGTAATTTCTGGACAGTCAGTGACGCATTAGGGAAAATCGAACCTCTTGTACTCAGATATGCCTTGATTAATGCTCCATACAGACAGCCTGTAGATTTTAATTCCGTAATGATTGATGACTCAATCTCTCATCATGGTAGGTTGCTAAGCTCGTATTCGGAAGCACTATACTACTCCGAAGAAATCAGGAATGACTACTCAGGAATTGAACATCTTGTTGAGGCCGCTCGTAGAATCAGGTCCGGTATGGATGACGACTTCAATACCCGTATTGCTCTGGTAGAGGTCCAATCTGTAGTGAAATCACTTATTTCGTTACTTGACTCAGGCGAGAAAGATCCTCATCTGATGTCATCCTATGTGCAGTGGCTAGAGGAATTTGCGGGAGAAGTACTGGGAATTCTGCCAACTCCAAGTGTAGCAATTTCTTTACATGAGGATAAAATCTCTAGGAGGTCCGAAATATCTGCAAAAGTAGAATCATTACTAGAGATGAGGGAATCTGCGAGGGCCTCAAAAAATTGGTCAGAGTCAGATAGGATAAGGGATGAGCTTACTGAAATCGGAGTAGTAGTTGAGGATGGCCCAGAAGGCACAAAATGGAGATTAAGCTAGTATAATTGTACCATCTCATTCTTTTTCTCGTATCAGTGATCCAAAAGCAGTCTTTCTCAAGAGGGCCACAAAAGACAGAAGAAGGATGATTCCTATCACAACACTTGGAGTGAAAAATCCATCACTAGTTCGCTGGTCTTCCTCCAGCAAAGGCGTGTCAGTATCAGTATTCTGTATATACTCCACGTTGTGTCTGCAACTAACTTCCTCGGGATAGACTCCAGCATCAGTACATATCCTTCCAGGTACTGTGAATGCTTCAGATACGTCTAGCATACAGAATGATGACTCCCCTGAAATTATGCACTCTTCCGTTTCATCCATAACGATAAGTATCGAACCACAGAGAACCTGCTCGCCATCCCTATCTGTTAGCGATGGATGTTCCGAAAGGCACTCCTCCAGGTGGACCCCTTCCTCCAGAGTTGTGGGATGGGCTATGTATCCCCCTCTTGGTCCAAAGCTATTGAAGAAGTCTGGAAGTACTGGACGAGGCACTATTGGATCTCCGCCTACCTGCGAAATATTCGTAGCAATCGGTTCCGCTCCACCGACGGTCCCTCCAACCCTATGGCCGTCTTCATCTAATTCAACGTCGTAGAATTCTGTCCACAAATCTATGCTCCTTCCATTCTGGAATGAAGGAGTCCTATTCAGGACATCGAAATAACGATCATCGCCCATGGTGAATAGATATTCAATCGGAACGACCTTTCCCTCGTTACACCCTCTAAGATATTCCATCATTTCTGAGAAGGTCTGCTGGGCCTCTGGAACCCCATCATAGGTAATATCAACAGCCTTTCTGAATCCGTTCCCCTGTATTATCTCGACTTCATCATCCAATGCCTGCATGATGTCCACATCGCCGAACACTGGCAGGCCTCCCACGACTACCAATCTAACATCGGGGTCGATCGCTTCAATCACATTCCTGTATGGGTCGGCTTCAAATGTATCCAAGACAACTAAGTCTGCCGCAAGGCCACTTTGGATTCTACCAGTGTGATCTGACCATCCAATAGCATCAACTACATTGGTAGTAATTGTCTGAACCAATTCGTAATCGGAGAAAATATCTCCGAGAACATTCCTGTCCCACCAATCGGCAATCTTCAGTTCGTGCATAGAACTCTTAGATCCTGACGGGCTCCAGTCAGGTCCAATCATGATATTCACTCCCTCTGATTTTGCAGTATAGATATCAGTCGTTTCCCCGTATAGTAGAAGATTTGAGGTCGGTGACCAAGCGAGACTACCTCCTACATCGCCCAGAGCAGAGAACTCAGGTTGAGTTAGACCTGTTCCGTGAATGATAACTATCTCCTCTACGAGCAAGTCATTCTGGACCAAGATATCAAACTCCGATCTACTCGACTCATCAATGCCCTCTGCCAAATGTATGAACCATGCATCAAGATTGCCATTTGAGTTGCCTTGCTTGATGTGATTGCCCTCATAGTCGGACTCAATCTCTGTCACCTTAGTATGGATTTGGTCCTTTCCGAAGTTGTAGTACTCGATATTTCTGGCTAGCATTGTTTGGAAAGTATCCTTGTTTGAGGTTGAGCTCCCTTGAATAGCAGTATTCCCACCTGCAATGGCCCTCAGTTCTGCGAATCTCATAGTTGATGAATCAGATGTAGAGCAGCCCACATCCTTGGCATCACGATATGCGTCATCAGCCTGCCATTGATACCTGTTCTGCCAGCCATCTGTCCCATGGTCCCATAGTGGGATGATATTGTAATGAGCATGGTTATGAGGGTCAATAAAACCTGGATAAATTGTGCCACTAGTAGGTATTGAAACTACTCCTTCGGCTGAACTTGGAGTTGGTTCTGAGGAACTCCATACCTCCTCGATGACTCCGTCTCGTATGAGTATCCTTCCATCATCGATAACATCAGTCTGGGATTCCATAGTTACTACTCTACCTTCCAGGATATACTCCCCCCTATGGATATGGTCCTCTGGAGGGTAGCAGTTCCCCATCAGATGGTTAACGCCGACCCATTCTTGATCGTTAGCTCCTCCTGGAGTAGGGCTGGAATCGGATAGCTTCACCCAACTTCCGTCGCTCCCATAGCCATATGGTACCCCAAAGTCAGAGTCTTCGGACGGATAGCTCACAGAGTCTATCTCCAAACCCTCGTCATTGCTAATTGTAACCGTATCCCCCTCCCAGTAGTCAAACTCAATATTGGTCTGTGCCCTGTAGAACACAACATAGGCACCAGGCTCAATTACAGTCCCCCAAGCTATACTGCACATTGGTGAACCCCCGTTCTCCAAGTCATCTATCCACCATCCCCCTATGTCTATTGCAGAATCAGTGGGGTTGTGCAACTCTAGGAACTGGTTAGAGAACCTTCCAATTTCCCCATCTCCATTCCAATCAATCCCTCCATACTCCTCGCTATTTGGAGATACGTATATCTCGTTGATAATGACCGAATCCCCCGTTCCCTGCGCAGAGGTAGTGATAATCGGAGATGACACGACTAGAATCATCAACGCAGTCACGACAAGCGACCCGGCGCGCATGATATGCCGATAGAATGATATGACTTCAACCCAACTATACAGGAGCATTGAGGGCGAAGTGGGAAATAGCACTATTTCTGCCCAGCTACATGGATGGCATTAGGGCAACCTGTGTCGCACTTGTTACAATCATGTTCTCCTCCGTTTCCCTGTCTGGATGTATACATGATGCAATTATTGAGAATCTGAGTGTCCCTTATCCAGAATGGTATCAAGAAATGGAATTTATCGATGATCCAATGAGTCATACAGACTCCTGTTTCAGTACTCCGTGTGTGAGAAATTTCACAATCGGGGAGCCTTTCTCGGATGAAATCTGGGATGAGACTGGCAACAAATGGGCTGTTTTTGGGAACGTTGAGGGAGGTAATTGCTGTGAGCACTACCTTGCCGCTACCAAGGAGGGCTGGATAATGAATTTTGGAGGGGAGTACCCCACTTGGTCCGAAGATAGGGGACATACATGGCAGGAGTATCAACCCTCAATATTCTCTCAGCTGGGATGCATGGAGCCCAAGCCAACAGTACCTGGGCAGGAGGGGCTGGGAGAGGGAAGTATAGTCCAGGCGACCAATGGGGATATTATTTCCATGGGGTGGTTCCCATATCCGAGTGCTAGTGGCGCCGATCAATTCTATGCGTTCTTCTATGACGCCGAAGACGAAGAGTGGAGTTGGTGTTTCAACAGGACTCCAGAGCCTTTCTATGATCGTTCTTGGCAAGTCGAGGTAATAGGCCCGATTAACGGAGGACTCTACGGCAACGGGCCATGGGCCAGTCTCGTAATTTCCAACTTCTGGCACCAAGTACAGAATGTGGGAGGCCAGATTTCCACTGACGGACTAAATTACGAATACTTTGGCTTCCCAGATAGGGATGCTGGCTTGGATATAATAGAAGTAGATCTAAGTCCTTCTGAACTGGGGCCTGAGTGGGATTTCACTAAGCCTCATAAAGAGATGAGAGCTTTTCCGGTTCCCTCAGGAGGTCTGTACTTCCCAGACTACTTCATTGATGGCAGGGATGCATTTCTCGATACCTCGCTCAATTGGTGGACAGGGGTTACATTAGGTGGTAATTCCCTACCCTCTCAGTATTGTGCTTTCGACTCATCAACAGCTCTACATTGCGTCACCACGAGTAATTCTAACCTCACCCATATGCTCTCTTGGGATGGGGGGGAGACATGGGAGAACCAATCATATGATCTCTCAATAGAGGCCACAGGATTGGAGGAGTGGGAATTTCACTCAAATGGATTGCACGACCTATTCGTTCTCAATGTAAGGTATCAGAGCTTTTCTGGGCCCGATGTGGATATAGCTTGGCATGTTAGGGACTTCTCCGAGAGTATGGTTCCAGACTCGAGGACCTATATCGGGCAAGGCGATCTTGACTCGACATCCGGAGCAGGAAATGACATCAGATTCGACTTCGCTAGCATGGGGATCCTTCCAGATGGTGGCTCATTCATAGCGTATCAGGACTCTACCGACCCTGATCCATTGTTCTCAGTGGAGTTATTACTGCCACCAGGATACATAGCAAAATCCCAGACACTATAGAGGAAGAAGCACGATTTCAATCGACCGATTTAGAGATTGACTAGCATCAAGTCTTCTCGACACGGACCGATATTTTCACTCCATCTACTGCGAATTCCATGGAGTTATCATCAGCCACTCCCTCGTTCAGATATGCTTTCTCTGAGCGAGTCTCAGATACTACTCGCTCCCAGTCTCTATCGGATAATTTACCGTCCTCGATCCAAACGCTGAGATTTATCGTCGCCTCAATTTCTAGGTCTAAATCCTTCCTTTTAGCCTGAATTCTCCTAATTATATCTCTGGAAAGGCCTTTTGAAAGGAGATCTTCATCAACTTCCATATCCAGAACCAGAGAGACATCCCCATAATCTCCAGAGAGCGTCTCTGCGGCAAAACCCTCCCTTTCAACTCTCTTTATGTCAATATCACTGACATTAATCTCATACCCTCCGACAGCTGCAATTCCAGCCTCAATCTCAAGTAGTAATGACTCAGGATCAATCATTTGTAACTCAGAGAGAACTTTCGGGAGGTCAGCTCTACACTTAGCTCCAAGAGCTTTCCTATTAGGCACAATTTCGATCTTCTGGAAAGTATCCAAGTCGTCTATGACGCTGATTTCCTCAACATTAAGCTCCTCCGAGAGAATTTCATGGAAGCTCGACAGGTCAGGACCGCCTACTATCCATCCTGATCTACACGGAAGCCTCTGTCTCCTCCCAGCATCTACCCTTACTCTCCTGCCCGCTTCAGCAATTGACCTAACCAACTCCATCTCCATTTCTACCAAGGGATCAACGGGAGGAAGGGAACTCTCGATAATATCAGAACCAACAGGCCAATCCGCCAAGTGAACAGATGATCCAGTCAGCCCTCTATGTATTGCGTCAGACACGAAAGGAGATACAGGTGCCATAAGCCTACAAACTATCAGGAGAACTTCATGGAGTGTGTTCTGACAAGAATGCTTGTCTAAACTATCCACTTCATTCCATAGCCTCCTTCTAGACCTTCTAACATACCAATTTGAAAAATCATTAACTACGAAAGCCTCTAAATCCCTTCCAGCTTTATGGAAGTCCCATCGAACGAATTTATCATGATATCCCTGTGCCATCGATGAAGCCTTCGATAAAATCCATCTGTCAAGATGGCTTCTCTCTTCTAGTGGGACAAATGTGTCCTCATTACCAGGATCAAATCCATCGAGCGAGGCGTAATCGGCATGGAACTTGTATACATTCCACAATGTCAAAAACATCTTCGCATAAGACTCTCTCACCCCATTTGGATCAAAGTTCGTAGGCGACCAAGGGGCACTCTGAGTTGTCATATACCATCTAATTGAATCAGCGCCTTCCTTGTTGAAATGGTCCCAGGGATTCACGACATTCCCCTTCGACTTACTCATCTTCTTCCCGTCCTTATCGAGAATATGGCCAAGAGAAAGGCATCTACGATAGCTTATGCTATCGAAAACTGTTGTGGAAACCGCCATCAAGGAATAGAACCAACCCCTGGTTTGATCTACTGCTTCACAAATGTAATCAACCGGGAAAGAGCCATCAAACTTATCCTCATTTTCAAAGGGGTAGTGCCATTGGGCGAATGACGCACAACCAGAGTCAAACCAGCAATCCATTACATAGGGTTCCCTAATCATCTCGCCATCGCATCCCACTTGCGGGCAAGATAGGGTAATATCATCAACATACGGTCTGTGTAGTTCCGGTGGCATTTCCGAGGATTCAGTCTTCATTTCCGAGAGCTCTTCTACACTCCCAACACAGTGTTCACTCCCGCACTTCTTGCAAATCCAGACTGGAAGAGGGGTCCCCCAGTATCTTTCCCTACTGATCGCCCAGTCCTTGATGTTGGATAGCCATTCCCCCATTCTTTTTGATCCAGTCCACTCAGGCGCCCATTCGACTTCTGAGTTGTACTGTAGTATCTGTTCTTTCACTGCAGTCATTCTAACGAACCAACTATCCATTGCATAGTACAACAACGGATGATCTGTCCTCCAACAGTGAGGATAATCGTGAGTGTACGAGTGCTCTCTGTAAAGGAGCCCTTCCTTCTCCAGTAAATCAATAATAATGTCGTCGCACTGTTTGACATTTTTCCCATCAATATCACTGTGGGTCCCTTCGATAAATTTGCCGTCCATCCCCACGGTATGTTGCGCTGGAAATCCGACTTCCATGCCAAGACTGTAGTCTTCCTCTCCATACATAACCGCAGTATGCACAACCCCGGTTCCATCAGTGGTAGTGACAAAGTCCGCCCCCACTATGGTCCACGCGGATGGATGTCCCTCTCCATCAATGGCTCCCGGAAAAAGTGGCTTGTATGATTTTCCAATTATTTCTGAACCGGGAAACTCGTCCAATACCTCGACGTGGTTTCTCAATACATTACCAATCAGGTCCTTGGCCAGAATCAACTCTTCGCCAACCTCCGCCCCTCCTCTTCCTTCCCACGAATCAGACGGACCAGAGGTTATCTTCACTCTGCAGTAGGTTACATCTGGACCAACTGCAAGACCTACATTGCCCGGAAGTGTCCAGGGAGTAGTAGTCCAAGCCAATACAGAAGCTTGGTCCCCCAGAAGCTTGAATTTCACAAACACTGCAGGCTCGGTAACCTCTTTGTAACCCAGGGAGACTTCGTGGCTAGAGTAGCTAGTTCCCGTTTGAGGGCAATATGGTAGAACCTTATGGCCCCTAAATAGAAGGCCCTTATCGAACATCTGCTTCAATGACCACCATGCTGATTCTATGTATTTGTCATGCAGAGTTACATAGGGATCGTCAAGATCGACCCAGAAACCCATTCTCTCTGTCATTTCTCTCCAGGTCTCCTCGTAA
>MDTC01188200.1_pt1 | contig 13638 bp, 9 predicted proteins | sample 811181 | NCBI WGS metagenome assembly MDTC01 (sample SAMN05326644, study PRJNA326480) | marine metagenome | isolation source: seawater | place: Pacific Ocean: North | collected 2011
GGGTTGACTGGAGTTGGACTGAATGGTAGAGTTAGTTGACTATAAGTGTGCAGTTTGTGGCAGTATCGAATCTTTTCACCGAGAGCGTAATGGAATTAGTTGCAAGGCTTGTGGCTCACGTGTTTTCATGAAGCTACGTAGAAAAACCACTAAGCGTCTACCTGCTGAGTGAAACTTATTACGCGTAGAGTTGAAAGACCTCCGCCTCATGACTAATAACATGCCATCTTGGTTAGAGTCAAAAGCACCTTTGCTATTCCGAGATTTACTAGTTCCTGATAATATAATTGAAACGATTGAAAAAGCATCGCTTCAGTCAAACCCTCCTCACCTTTTGATTTCAGGCCCAACAGGGTCTGGTAAGACCGCTATTTGGCGCTTGATTGCAAGACAAGTTTTAGGTCCTGCTCACCGATCAACAACCCATGTTCTAAATGCTAAAGATTTAGCCAGAACCAGTGGAGCAATGGCTAAATTTGAGACATTTTTACGTCCAGAAGGAAGTAGTTCCAATGATACGCTAGCAGGTAGAACGAGCCTGGATGCTTACGACCCATCTTTGATGATAGTCAAGGGCGACAATGGGCCTCCAGCAGGATTTGAATCTAGTAAAGATTCACAAAATATTCCGATATCTAGAATCATAGTCATAGAAGATGCGGACTCATTGGGCAATATAAGGCAATCATATCTGCGTAGAATGATGGAAAAGAGCAGTAATAGTGCTAGATTTATTTTTACAACTACGACCCCCTCGCGTCTTATTGAAGCACTCAGAAGCAGGACTCAACATATTAGAATACCCAAAGCAAAAAGACAAGACATTGAAAAAATTCTAACAAACATATCTTCTGAAGAAAGTCTTGCTCCGGCTAAAGGAATTTTAGGAGACATAGCTCACGTAGCAAATGGAAATATCCGTAAAGCCATATTTTTACTCGAGGCATTGAAACATAGAAACATGCTTCAAGACCGTAAAAATTTACAAGATGTTATCGCCTCTTCAGCGCATAGAGAAATTCAACTCATGCTCGAAGAAGCCATGCGTGGACGAGTCCATGATTGGAAATGGGAGAAGCAAGGAAACAAAAATACGCGTGTTTTGAAAGGCGCTATGGGTGTTTTAGATCAGATTATGGATAAGCAAAGTCTTGAGGCCGAAGATATAGTAAAACATCTACATAAGTTATTGACTGAAGGAAGATTGCATTTGATGGATAAAGACCTGTCAAAACTGATAATCTCTTTAGCTAAATGTGAAGTAGCAATTCAAAAAACCTCACAGCCTCGTATTGAATTGGAAAAATTCATGATGAACGTTGCAGAAATTTCTAACCAGTAATCGTAACGCTCATTGCTGAATGTTTCTAGGGTCGGTTGGGCGTGTAGCATAGTTGGATAATGCGTCGGCCTCCTAAGCCGAAGATCGCGGGTTCAAATCCTGCTGCGCCCGTATTGATAACTTGAGTCGGTTTTCTAGGCAAGAAGTAAAGGCTAGGACCTCATGAGCGTTGATGGGTAAGATGGCTAAAAGGAAACCTTCCAATGATTTCCGCAGTCTAGAACTGCCAGATCCATATGGGCATGGTTTTGATAGAAGCGAAGACCCATTAGAGCACACTAGGGCTCAGTGGGAGAAATTGGAAAATAGAAGGCGACTGGCCGGTAATATAACTCGAAATCGATTCTTATTGTTCTGGCGTTCAGCGGCCGGTTTAATATTAGCATTCTTCTCATTACTCGGAGTCTTATTCCCTCAACAAATTTCCGAGAAGTCAAATTTAGTATTTTTACTCCCGGTTCCAATTCTATTAGCTACATTGCCCAGTATTATCGCTAGTGAATCTGCTTGGCATGCCATGCAAGCAAGATTATCATTGAGGGAACAAGGTGGATTTAGTAGTGGTAGTAAGCATGCCCTTCGGGTCCAACCAGGAATGGATAGGATTTTGGATGGCTTGAAAGACCACAGGAGAAATAACCTAGTCAGCACAGTATTAATTGGCCTTGCATTGGGTTTAATGCTACTTTCATTATCTCCTCCACCAGGTTCCGTGGCATGGAATCTTGCATTGGTAATAGCAATGAGTTCAGGATTCCTCTATACTTTCCACGCTCAACATACTTTGGATTATGTTCGACAGTTAGGCGATAAATTTTCCAATTTAGTATTTCATGCACCAACCCACCATCCGACTCAACTTGGTAGTATTCTTGGTGATTTATTGGTTACTCATCTAGACCCAGATCTTTATCTTGAATGGAGAGAATGGAGAAATGAGTTTGACAAATCATTGATACCAGGCTATGATAAAAGGCAAGCATTAGAGCGACTACTGTACATTCTTTACCTACATAATAAAGATGTTTTGCCAGCGAAAAGAGTGCCCGAAGAACTATCGGTTTTTATGAAAAATGACAGCATAAAGGGAATCCTTCTTGAAGAAGAAAACCGGTTTAATTGGAGGACTTTGCAGAGACTTATTTCACATGCGAAAGCATGGCAACCAAGCGCCTTCGAACTTTTAGATAGATTACAGAACGACCTTTTGGCGGGTAAACCCGAATTAATCAGGTCTAAGTGGAGAATGGATGTTTCTATTGATGAAAAGAGCATAGATGGTTCGACCAATTTATTTATCGCTCTAAACAATCAAACATTTGAACCGCGCCATGTAAAAGTAGAGGTATTGGTCCCTAATGGAGAGCCAAAATCCAGAGACCATCGTTTCGAGTTAAAGCCATGTCCTCCACCGAGGCAAGAAATAAAACTTTCAAATTCATCAGATGAAGATGCCCTTGATTGGATTCCAAGGTATTTGCAGAAAGGAGTTGTATTGTGGATTAATGTAGCATGGAATCGTAGTTTTAGTGGCAACTCTAACATCCAAGTGATTCTAAGAGACGATGATGGAATTATTCTTGAATCTAAGGTTTTGACCACATTTGTTGAAAGAAATTCAGCAGACAATACGAGGGAGCGAATCAAGCGTTTAGAGATCGCTAGAAAGATAGGGGAACTATCCATCCCGAATGTTGATTTTAGTTAGAAATAGCAAAATCAAACATATCATACAAGCGCTTTACTTATGGCTATTCAACGCTTGGCTCAGTTCAACGGGTGAAAAGTAATGGAAGCATGGGATGTTTTAGTCATAGGTGACGGGCCCGCAGCATTGCGTTCAGCAGCATCAGCAGCCAAGCAAGGAGCACAGACATTGATGCTTTCAGCCACCGCTTTAGGAGATGGTGGAATTATGGCCGCAGATGGGCTTTCTTCTGCAATTCAAGAGATGAACAACAAGGGCCATAGAGAAGACACAATCATTACAGGAGATTTTCTGTGCGACCAAGATATAGTTTCTTTGAGAACAAGTCAATCAATAAGAGAGATGGACTTGCTTGAGAGGCGTGGAGTTATTTTCCAAAGAGATGCTAAGGGTGTGCCAATTGCACAAACTGGTATCGGGCACTCAAAGCCGAGGGTGGTGAATTCTGGCGATGGACTTGGCCAAGAAGTTCAACAAGTATTAGAAGAACAATGTATGAGGTATGGAGTTGTAAGAAGAGGCGACCAAGCTCCTATAATGATAGTTCAAAACAATAATTCAGTCTGTGGAATGATCACAGCCGATATGGTAAATGGTAATTTTGTTGCAATTCAATGTAAATCAATAATTTTAGCAGATGGCGGCTTCGAGGGTATTTTCTCTACAGGTAAGGCGAACCTTGGTATGGACCTTGCTCTTCAATGTGGAATTCCTCTGCGCGGAATGGAATTTATTTCTCAAACGCCGTTGGCAGTCAAAGGTACAAAAATGATATTACCGCAAGGTATGTTGAACTCAGGGGCTTCTCTTCACCAAGTGGATGGCTCACCAATTGAAGGCTCAACGATTTCTGAATTATGTGATGCTTCAAGTGACTTAGACACCGTAGTATTGGATGCAAGGGACATGGGCGACCAATCAAATTGGTGGAATTCCATATTTAGAAATGTCAAGCAGAGAACTGGAATCGACCTTTCAAAGCAGACAGTCGCTGTAGAAAACCAAGTAGATGTAACATTAGGAGGTTTGCCTGTTGATGAATTTGGTAGAGTCGTTATCGGTAGTTGGTCACGCTGGTTTACTGGGCTTTATGCTGCAGGAGACGCTTCCTGCTCTGGTTTGCATGGAGCAGGGTTGCTACAAGGCAATCGCTTACTAGATTCTTTAGTTGGAGGAAATTCAGCAGGCCTTCACGCCGGAGAATGGGTGGATAAAGCCAAATTTTCTGGTAATAGTTTAATCAAACAAGCCTTGGAAACAACAATTTCAAATCATGAATCTATGTTTTCTAATGATGACGAGTCTACTACTGTTGTAAGGCTTGGCATAGTTTCTGATAAGTTAATGGAAATCGGAAATAACTTTGTAAATGGCGACAATGATTCTTCAGCATATAGCCAATATCTAGAATCATTGGAGCATTTGTCGATACAGGCAGAGTCCATTCACCTTGACCAAAAGTCTCTAATTTCAAACACAAATATGTTATCAATGTTACAAAATCAAGCAGGAATTAGGTTATTGGCTTGTGCAATCCAATCAAGCCTTGCTAGGAATGAGAGTAGAGGACTTCACAAAAGAACAGATTTCCCAGAAAAAGATCAAGAATTACTGCATCACATCACAGTTGACCAAGAAGGAAATACTGGCATACTTGCTCTTAGGAAGAGCGAGACTGGCAACTGGGTACTTACTCCACAGTGAGAAGTCAAAAACCCCCTTGCTTTGGCTTGGCTATGAGCAGCCAAACTTTGTTTGAGCGTATTATCGGCCAGGAGATACCTTGTCACAAGGTTTCTGAGGGAGAAAACTGGTTTGCCTTCTTAGATATTTATCCACGAAGAGAAGGGCATACACTAGTCATTCCAAAGAGGGGTGTCAGCAATATTTCACAATTGAATGAAAAGGAAACTTCAGACCTTTTTATTGGTATGAGGGAAGTTCAAAGCATTCTTTCAAAGCATTTTCAAACCAATGATTTCACTATCTGTATTCACGATGGAAAAATGGCAGGACAAGAGGTTCCTCACGTCCATATTCATGTAATTCCAAGAACTCCTGGGGACGGTGGCCTGACATTGATGTCTATGTGGCCTAATGGTGAGCCGATGGGCGGAGAACCAAATCATGAATCACTAAGCAAATTAGCATCAAACCTTTTGGAGGCATAGATATGAATCATCCAGACCCAAGTGAACTATATGATGGAGCAGTAGACCATAGGGGAGATGCATTGCCATATCTTTCTAAATCAGCAAAGAATATGAAAATGGAGGAATTATTGAAGACTCCCATGCCAAAATATTCTGGCTCAACACCAGGTTCTTATTTTTGGACTAAAGTCATATATTGGATTTGTAGACGAATTAGTGCTGTACAGTTTAGAACCCATGAGGCTACAGGGGCCTCTAACATCCCTCTAGACCGCGGTACATTGTGTTGTGCTTGGCACACCAATGGACTGCTAGATGCATTACAAATCAGTTTAAATCATCCAAAATATTTCGTTTTAGGCGCTAGACATGACTTAGTAACCAGGCCAATGCTTGGCTGGTGGACAAGAAAAATGGCGGTACAACCAGTTGTTCGTAAAGCAGAATTATTACGAGGTGGTTGTTCTGAAGAAGAGGCAAATTTCCTCAATGGGCGCTCGTTATTGACACTTGCTTCTGGAATCGCACACGGGTTTGGCTGTGTATTATTTCCTGAAGGAACTAGCCATAATAACTCTTACATGCTGAGATTTAGAACAGGTCCTGCAAGAACGGTTCTTGCAGCCGGGGCATTAGCAAGTTCTCTAGACAAAAATCTACCAGTTTTGATGCCTATAGGTCTCCACTTTAGAGTTAGAGAACATTTTAGGACAGACATTTGGGTAGAATATGGCACTCCAATTCAAGTGATTAAAGACGATATTCCAAGCGACTTAATCGAAGCAGTATCAAAAGGTAGTTGGTCAGAACCTCCAGCAGAAATAGTATTCCAATTAAGGGATAAACTTAGGTTAGAGATGGAGCCATTGACTCCTAATGTTGCAGAATGGGAAGAACATAGAGCTTTACATTTACTAGGGCACGTTGAACAGAGAAGAAATAACACTCCTCCCGATACCTGGAGAAAAGAAGTCTTAGCGGCACGAGATATTCAATATAGGTTGGTTAAACAAAAAAGAGAAACTGTAAACGATGAGCCTAAACCTGATGAAATAGAACACCCAATTATCAAACCAGCAAAGAGTGCAGCAAAAATCTTACAAGAAAATAATTTAGATGGGCGCGACTTAAATTCCAAAGGCACAGATCTACGGTTTGCCAATCTTTCCAAACTTCCGGTTTCTTTAGCAAGAAGTTTTGGATTTGTTGCTCTATTGCCATTGTTTTTGTTATCCCTTGCGCCACAAGTAATTCTGGGTCGTATATTGGGCGATTCAACAGATGAAGGAGTTGACGCTAGAACCTCTTACCAATTCTTGGCAGCGATGTTTGGCTCACTTTTAATATGGCCAATAGCCTCTACTATTGCAGTGATTATAATTTCCTTACAAGAGGCTAGAATATCTGATATTATCGATTATAATTGGACTGAATTACTTGGCCACGGGACATTCTTTAATGGAGCCATGCATTGTATAGCTTGGCTGTTATTCATGCCATTATTTTGGCTATCGGGTAGATTAGGTTCATTGGCTTGGGATGATTATACATATTTGCGTAAGTTTGTAATTAGGCAGAGAATGAAAAAGAGTACGCGCCAAAATCTTAGGGCACTTTTGAATAACATACACGAGGAACTTCCTAAAATCTAGTGTTTTAGGGGTTTGCTTCAAACGGGATGAGTGTTTGGACTATTTGTGACGCCAGTCGATGTAGCAGCCACAGTCCGTAAGTGGCTTAGTAGTGAACGTTTGATTGTCAAGGAGCAAGAAGACCCAAGGGCTGTAGCGCACATTTTGATAAAATATCCGCAAGGGCCTCAAGGGCACATGTTTGCTGTAGTAATTCCTAAGAATAGAGATTTAATTGCAATTTCAAGCATGACTAGAGTTGACATGGGCCAACAAAAAGAGATGAAGAATCACATGAAGGAGGATTCCGATGGGTGGTCGGAATGGATTCATGAAGGCCGACTACAATTAATCCGATCATCCGTAGATTGGGGGATTCACATGGGTCATGAAGGAACTCAAAAGCCAGGTCCTTTACAAGCATTCAATGTAAGTCTACCAATTTGGTTTGATGGTCTGACAAAAAACGAGATGATGCATGGTTTACGCAGACTGTGGCTTGCCAAGTTGGGACTTATTCACGAGATAAAATATTCTTATGGGCCCGGAGTTGGAAAACCAGGGCCTGTCGATGATTGGGCAAAGAAAAAAGAAGCCATGGAATCCCAAGGTGCCAAATCCACCGATGGTGATATTGAAAGCGAACAAATAGAAATCGAATTCGATGAAAAGATGTCATTTGGTTCAAGTTTTGACCCTTCAGAATGGGCATAAAACTATCTTTTCCAACGTATAAAATTGTGACCCGAAAGAGTCGCGGTTAAGTATGAAGAGAGAATGGTTTTGTTTATCCTATCTGCCAGAGGTCTATTTATGAGTGATAAAATTAAATCAATGAGTCTAGTTTCAATAATGCTAATCGCAGCAATGTCTGCTATGGTTATGTCTTCAGTACCTGTTAATGCCAACACAGTTGTCATAACTGAGCCACAACAAATCGTTGATGGTGGTTCTGCTTCTGATACACAAGCGTGTATTGTTGCAGATAGTGAAGGAAATGCCCACATAATTTGGTCAAGAAATAATCTACATCTGTATTACTCTATGATAGCGAGTGATGGAGAGGTTCTAATTGATGCAACTCAAATTACCAATGCAGGAATACACAAAATCTGGCATCCTGATATGGCAATAGATGATGACGACAATCTGCATATTGTGTGGACTGATAAGTCAGGAACTCACAAAATTATGTATACTGCAATTTCACCGTTTAAGATTCAACCTTTCAGCGGACAATCCAGTGATGACGCATCCTTGACATCAATTGATGACATGGTAGTTTCTCAAAGAGCACAAGATAGAGATTGGCCATCGATCGATGTTGATAGCCAAGGCAATGTTCACATTGCATGGGAAGATGAGTTCGATGAATTAGGCCGCTTTTTCAACCAACCACAAATTTACTACTCGATGCTACAGCCAGATATGATTGCACAAGATGCAATCGTTCTTTTCGATGATACTTTACTTACTCCAATCATTGGCCATAAAGGACATCCAGATATTGTAGTTGATCAAAATGACCAAGTTCAAATTGCATGGGACGATACCCGTGGAGGAAAAGTTGAACTTGTATTCATAGTAGATACCTCAGGTTCAATGTACACCGAATGGGCCGACATATGTACTGTTATTTATGGAGGTAACTTTGCTTCAGGTGGACAATTCGAAGGAATCAAGCCACTACTAGAAGTTGCTAACATGACGGTGTTTGAAACAATTTATGGTCTCGATGGTGGATTTGGTTTACCTGGAGCTGCAAGCAGTGGCGATTGTGCAGGATATAATATGAATGCAGGGCCTAGGACCACTCCTCTAAACGAAGGAGACAGTTCTGGCGGAATACGTTCCCTACAAAATACAATTTACAATGGCAACCCTTACTCTGGTAACTCTGGAGAAGATTGGGGGCCAGGTGCAAACTGGGCTTGTCTTTCATGGAAAGACGTCAATGGTAATGTTCCAGGAAATCCTGCAACATCTGCAGACCACAAGTGGAATCCAAACTCTACAAAGATAGTTCTACCAGTTTCCGATGAAGGTCCTAAAGACGGAGACCCTTCTCAACAAGCAGATGATATTAGCTCTCTTGATGAGGCTCACGACAACTGTGTAAGAGCAGGTGTTGTACCAATTGGCCTTTATGGCCAAGGCTATGGCGGTGCAGGAAATATTCAATCACACTTTTTAGACTTGGTAAAATGTCCAAATGGTGTAGTTTCAACTCAAACCAGAAATTGCCCAGGTAATGACCCAACTACCAATGCACGTACAGTGAGTGCTGGTGGCCAAGCTTATGAATTCCCATCCGGCAGTGGTGGAGCAGGTGCTATGGCTTTACTTGTTGAAGCAATGGTTTACATCGCAACAAACAACTCCCGTGAGATATACATGTCAGTATTAGACCCATATGCAAAGATGAACAATGATCCATCTTGGACTCCTGGAGCTCCTGGGCATACTGTTGTTGGTGGCACATACTACGAGGATACAGGATCCGGCGCTGATGGTCATTTAGTGGTCGTAAACGACACTAGAGTTACCATCGATGATGCTTACTCATTCCACCCATCAATAGCCGTAGATAATTCCGGAAATACTCACATTGCTTGGATGGATGGCAGAGATTATGGTTTTGAAAAGTCTACAAATTATGAAGTATATTATACCAAACTAAACCTGGCAAAAGCAGGTGCTTTTGACGGTGCAGAAGATGGTCTTGGAACACAACAGATGAAGGTGATTGAAGATACTGTCATTTCTAATGTCGAAGGTCTTTCTGGATTAACTTCAGCATACTCTGGACATTCCATATTCCCTGCAATATTGACAGATAAACAAAGCAATGTCCACATATCTTGGGTAGACTCTGGAAATACAAGTGCAGGAGAAGAGGTTCAGTATACTCGTTTGAATCAAACAGATATTTCAGGAGCTGGTGAGATTGCACTAGATCCATGGGAGATTATCTCAGTAACCTCTTGGGCAAGCAATAAATTAGGTACAGATACCGGAAGTCGGCCAGATTTGGGTATGCCACCAGCATTTGCTAATGACCTTGGAAGTGGGGCGCACATAGGATGGTCTGACCAGAATAAGTGTAACGATGAACAGAATAACGGAAGATATACGATTTGTTATTCCCACGTCTTGACAGGTCAAGTCGATGTTGAATTAGATGTAGGGGAAACCTATTATCACGTCATTGAACCTGGTGAACAAACTATTTTCAACATGACACTAAACAATTCTACACCTGGCGATAAGGACCTTGTTGCAGATACATATGGAGTAAATGTATCTGGAGTTCCTCAAAACTGGACAGCAACACTATTCTTTGCGGACAATCAAACACAGATTTTACCTACAACTCCAATTTTCCTTGAGGGTGGAGAGTTTACTAGATTCTACATTAGAATAAAGGCGCCTACAATCTATCAAGCGAATGAAGATGAATTAGCCCAAATTGTAGTGACTGCGAAGTCATACAAAGACCCAGCCATACGTTCGGACTTGACTACATTGACATTGATGGATGTTGTTCATGGAATTAGTCTAGATACTTCTCACAGCGTTCAAGATATTGAACAAGGTGGCCAGGCGACGTTCTCAATTACGATCACAAATACAGGTAACGTGCAAGATAGTTTCTTGTTTTGGGATCCTAATACCTTGGAAGGGCAACAAGAATGGCTTCTACCATTCGGCTGGGAAGTAACCTTCCCAATGCGCGTCGAATTAGACCCTGGAACATCAACTACCAAGATTTTGACAGTTAAGGTTCCAACATCTGAAGATCCAGGTGCTTTCGTGATTTATCTCAAGGGTTGGTCTGAAGGAGAACCGATAAAATCTGTAGATAAAGGAACTTATGATATTCTCGAATTGGGAGTCTATGTTTCGATAAGATCTTCAGGAAACATTGTCTTCGAAGCGACAGATAGTGAAGCATTTGTCCAAGCAGGAGATCCTAATGACTCATGTCATGAGTATGAAGTTCCAGTGACCAAGAATTATGATTCAGGAGACCTAGTATTTACTTTGCCAGGCGCCCCAGAATCAAGGCCTAGTGAAGTCGATGTCAACACATGGCGCCAAGATAATTGGGATGTATCGGTCGATTTCAGAGACGCCCCAGGTACCAATGACCCTCTAGAGCAATCAAGACCGTGGACAATACCTCCAGGTCAAGATTATGTTAGGCACACAGTATATGTCGAAGTTTGTGCACCTGATAATGCTAAGGCTGGAATTGGCCCAACAATTATTCTCAAAGCATACCTCGATGGATATCCGAAAATTTCAGATTTCATCAAATTAGATACTACAGTAATACACGAATATAGTTTAGCCGCCTCTACAAATCTATCCACTGACAGAATTATCTCAGTAGAAGGTGCTAATGGTGGAATGGTTTCAGCATATTCTGTATATCCTGGTGAAAAGATAACATTGCCAACAACGATTACAAATAACGGAAATGGTCCTGACAGATACGACTACCGCTTGGCAACAGTGATTGACCCATCTGGCGTACCGGTTAAAAATGGTCATTGGGACATCATTATTCCTCGTGATTCTTTGCAAGAACTATCAAGAGATACATCTCAAACATTCGATGTTTTGATGAATGTACCGGAGACTGATATCGGTGCAGGTTTGTATACAATTATTTTCCAAACCTACTCTGAAGAAGCATATCCTGATTCTCAAGGAAGGTCGACAAAGTTGAGAGATGTTCAAACAATGATGGTTTATGTAAACGAGTTTTACGACATGGAAATCATAATGGATCCAAGAGTCGACAACCCGATTAAGACTTCAGCACCTGGTAAGATTGTCAGTTTCACTGTAAATATTACCAATAATGGTAACGTAGAGGATTGGCCTACATTGAATAACCATACATCTTCACTTCAAGGTAATGACCGTATATGGGAAACATTGCCTGGAATGGGGCAACTAACCGGTTGGAGCGTTGAGTGGAGAACCGTTAAACAAATCGGTAATGATTTGACAACCGATGAGGCTTGTGTTGAAGTCGCAGCAATGCCTGACAAGACATCAGATGAATATTCATCATGGCAAACTGCATTAGAAGAAGCTCAAGACGGTGAAATGTGTGCTGTAACTCCAGATGGAACGTACATAATGCCAAAGATGGCGCCATACAAAACCATTGAGATGGTCGCTGTTGTTAAAATTTCAACAGATGCCAAATTGGACACTAGATATGTTGGTTTGAAAGTTGTCTCCATAGCAGGAGACATGACTGAAGGAGGAGACTTCGACTCTTCGCCATCATGGCAAGGAGATTTACTTGACAGCAATGAATTGATTCTTCAACTTCGTTTGAGGGCACCAGACTTGGTAATTAAGGAAATCATCAACCCATCATCCTTTAGTGGCGATATTGATTCTACAATTCCAATTGGAATTATCCTGCAGAATACTGGTAACACACACGCAACAGACATCGAAATAGTTCTATGTCAATATGATGATGCTGATGAGCAAGATATTATTGACGAAATAGAAAGAAACGGATGTGCAGATGACAGCATAGTAATGCGTCAGGTAGTTGGAGCATTATTGGCTCCAGATGCATCAGAAGACGCACAAGAAGTAGAGATATACCTTCTATACCCAGTCGTCGCTGGAAGTAAGGGAATTTACGTTGTTGTAGACCCTATGAATGAGATTGTTGAAGCAAATGAAGATAACAATATCAAAGCAGTATCTGAACCTTTGGAATCTCCAAGTCCGTTCCTAGACGTTGCTGGACAAATAGTTGGTAAAACGGCTCTACCATTTGTTGTAATTCTACTGACCTTGTCATTACTAGGTGTAGTATATTTTGTTGGTAAAGGAAGACGTGAAGAAGTCAATAAGCGACTCAGCGAACAATCTTCTTTGATCTCAGTTCTAGAATCCAAAGAGTGAAATCATTCTTTAGGCTTATAGTCGCCTAACCACCAGTGTAAACTAGAGTTTTCAACTCCAGCAATAATGTGGCCAGCCCTCTGAGAGAGTTGCCTCTGCAGTCTACTACTGACTTCATCCATCAATTCATTCATCTGCTTTTGCCCGAGTTGAAGTTCTTTACTCAGAGCGGTAAAATCGATACGCTTTGTTGGCGCTTCAATGATGGAATGAACCATTGCCCTTTGTTCGTATATATCGAAATCAGCATCTACAGCAACCGAGATTCTATTTCTAATATGTTGGTGTAATGAAATAATAGCATCTCTTTGTGCATCCATATCTTCAAGAATATTATTTAATTCTGCTAGATGTGAAACTCCTTCACCAACAGATATTTTCTTTCTACCACTAACAGATTCCGCAACTTTCAAACTATTTTCTGGTAATGATTTCGATAGTCTCATAGGACCTCCTAGGGGTAATTTGCGTTGTTCACAGTGAAATAAGTCAGGACCTAGATCGATACGTAGAGAAATTGATTTTTGGACAGAATAAATAGTTCTAGGAGGCCCACCTTTATCACTTGGAACTTTCATTTTTGCAACAAAATCTCCTCGTTCTAATTCCTTCAAGTGTTTCATAATGGCTTGCTGACTTACCCCAATTAAATCTGCTAATTGCATTGGGTAGTGAGGCTCTCTTACAAGGCGCTCTAATATTTGCCTACGCACCTTATTTTGAAGAATAGATAACGCAAGGTCCACATCAACCATACTGCTCAACCTAAGGTTACCTAGATGGTGCACCCTTTTGAATGCGTCGAAACATCAGAAAAGGGTGCCTCTAAAGATTGAGTAACTCAAAAGACCGATCCCA
>MDTC01234499.1_pt1 | contig 13638 bp, 33 predicted proteins | sample 811181 | NCBI WGS metagenome assembly MDTC01 (sample SAMN05326644, study PRJNA326480) | marine metagenome | isolation source: seawater | place: Pacific Ocean: North | collected 2011
AAAAAAAGGGGTGGAAAGTGAAATGGTATACATCTCAAGACCACATTGATGCGGCGTCAATCGATGACAGGCTTGTCACTGTTACAAAACGACAAATACCACGACACCGCTACTATAGCCTCCTCCACGAATGTGCACACGTTGACCTGCTTGCTGGCCCCACCGACACACGCCAGGGAGAAAAATGGGGTTACCTTGACCTATTCTATTCACAAGTTAACGAGAGGACTCTGCGCCACCGAGTAGCCGTTGTTATCGATGAAATACATGCATGGGAACACGGCTTGAAACTGGCTGAAAAACTAGGGCTAAGCATTGATACAACTCGATATCGAGATTTTCGAAACCGCAACCTGAAAAGCTATTTCTGCTGGGCAATCGACCGCGAGGAAGAAATTGAGTGACCGACCGCAAAGCGGAGACATCTGGGCCTGGCATCCTGACGATAGCAGGTGTGACGAGATTTACGGCGCCGGAATTGTCTTGGGTTGGCGCGAGGGATACGACGATTCTGGACAGCAGTTCATCACCTTTCATTTTGGTAGCCAGGGGATCATGAATCTTCCCGTCGACATGGTGTACCGATTCATGTATAAAACCCAAAGCAAAAAGTGAAAAATCCGGCAAAGCCGGATATAATTCATTCACTGCTAACAAGAAACATCTTTAGGAGAAAAAATGCAGAAATTCGGAATCATCGTTGCCGATCCGCCTTGGAGCTTTGACGACAAGTTGACTTATGCTAAGAAGGATAACGTGGTGCGTGGCGCCGCCGGCAAGTACCCCACCCTGAATGCGAGAACAATCGCTGACTTACCTGTTGGTGATCTGGCTGCTGAGAACAGCCTATTGGCGCTTTGGGTGCCTAGCAGCCAACTTCTCAACGGGATTGAAGTCATGGAATCTTGGGGCTTTACTTATAAGCAACTCTGGATCTGGACCAAGACTCACAAGCACGATCGTAGCAAGCTAGCGTTTGGTATGGGACGACTAGCCCGTAACTGCCACGAACCTTGCCTGGTTGGTGTCAAGGGCAAGTATACTAAGGAGCTGGCCAACCGAAGTCAGCGTAATGTTTTCCTGCATCCCGGTCTGCCACACAGCCAGAAACCTGAAGACTTGCAAGACAGCTTAGAACTGATGTTTCCCGAGCGTAACAAGCTAGAAATTTTCGCGCGCCGCCACCGCATGGGGTGGAACTGTATCGGCAACGAGGCTCCCAACACGCTGGGAGAAGACGTACGGGACAGCATAAGCAACTTGATTACGGGCCAACCGGTCGCGGTGTCTGGTTAATCGGATGCCTCGGGAAAAAAAGAGAAATCCAGGCCGTAATAAAAAAAAGGTCTTAAAGAAGCAAGAGCAAAAGGGACCCCTTGAGTATAAGGGTTACCAAATCGGCCAGGAAGTCTGGGTTCGTATGGACATCTATGGTGGTACTGAGTGGGCCTTTGGCTCAATCTATCAGTTTCATCCTGATGATTCTATAGAACCCAGCTTCTCTCTTTTTGATAAAATTAGAAAAAGATATGCAGTGGCGCCCGTTGGAAACATCTCAGTTTCTCCACCCAAGAAATGGATGGGAAAAGTTAGATAGTGAGAATCCCACCGGTAAGTCGCGTTTACCCAGCTTTCAATCGTCGAAGAGAAACCATACTTATAAAAGGAGGTTGGAAGTTGCAAGAGCTGCCCTTTAAAGCGGGAGACCGAGTTGAATGCAGGGGGTTCTTGGGTAAACTATATCCCGGTACTGTGTTAGAATGTAAATGGATAGACGCAGGGTATGCACGTTTTATTTTGGTCCGGGCTAAGATCGATGTATCTAAGCAAGAGGTCAGAATCAACTGGAGCCTTTTTCCAGATCGAGTTTGTTCGCCAAGGGAGGAATGATGACCGGTGTTAATATTGCTGAAGTTTTCGATTACACTCTTTATAAAATGAAAAACGTAATTCTTTCAGCTAAGAGAAATCCAAAAAAGTCTCAGTCTGAAGTAAAAACTTTGGAAGCATGTTTGGAACTCTACCTGACAAAAACAATTCACATCAGCTGGATTGATGGTGATCCCTACATGCAGTTGCATGAATCAAGTGAGCTTGATGAAGAAGAACTTAAAGAAAAATTTAGCCAGCTTATTAACGGAGTTTAACATGATGCTAAAAGGTGCAGCGATGCCGAAGGATTGGGATACTGATCCGTGGGTAGCTGCTTTTATATGTGAACTGCATATGCTTTTTGGAACTCCGGTGGCTAGTTCTCAGTGTAAAAACAAAGAAGAGAGGTTATTATACATCTGGTCGATGATGGGCATAGCTAACGCTTTAAGTGTGCATGAAGCTTCATGGCGTCCAATGAGAAAAAAGGTTGAACCTAAATTGGCAGCTGAATCTTTTGCTCGACGTTATTTTGAAGCAACTAAAAAACTAGTAGTTGAACCCTCCCCTATTTTTTCTGACAGGGGAGAAAAGCCAAAAGCCCTTACCGGTCCAAAAATTTGAGGTAGAAATGAATTTCGGAAGAAAAATCAAGAGAAAAAAAGAAAAAGAAGACGCTAAAAAGATAAAGAAAGCCTTCAAAGGAATGACTAATAGGTTAAACTCTTTGGGAGAGAGTTGCACGGCATGCAGCAAAGTTTTCGATAAGTCTGATAATGAAATGATCATGTCTTGGTCAGTCTATGTTCGTGACGGCCAGCCTAGTTTGGTTTGTCCAGAGTGCAAGCAGAAGATAGAAAGATTAAAACAAGAGCAAAGAGAGGAAATAGACAATGCTGGAACTAACGAGAAAAGAAGCCAAACGATTGACGGAAACCCTGGATTGGGTCTTGACAGCCACGATTGATACTCCAATCCGTCGAGAAGAGATGACAACTATCCGCGATAAGATATCTAACTTACTTAAATCAGATTCAAGAAATTTCAGGATCCCAGTTGAGATAAGCGAAACTAATGCGTTTGATTAGGAACAAGCACATGGAGAAAATGGAAGTCGGCGATTCTTGCGTGATCAAAAAGCTGAATGAAGCTGAATTTATCCTCCACGCTAAGCAAGAAATTAATCAGCTTTTCGCTGAAGCTGTAACTGCCAAGAGCCACGAAAAATTTGCTGACATATTGGAGATCATCAACTGCGTTTGCGAAACGCTTGGGATGGACTGGTATGAGTGTTCTAAGATCAAATCGGCAAAGCGCTGGGATTCCGGAGTTTATAAGGGTTACCTAGCAAAAAAGATCAGCATATTTGATCAAGAGGAGTAACTTGGGACTCAAATACGTATTTTGAATCACCAGATGGGTATTTAATCAAAAAAAGACGGTCAAATTCTTCGGGAACAGCATATATTTCTATAACTCTTGCAGTTAATTTGGAAAAATTGATTACAATGTACTCATTTTCTTTTATTTTATGCATTGTATTTTAAATATTGGAGAAAACTAATGTTAAGCTATTTCTTTATTACACTACTAGTTCAAAATTTTCTACCTGCCCAGACTAACGCACGTCCGGATAGCAGTTGTTTTCCTGAAAAGCAAGAAGAAGTAGTGACTCAGTCGGCCTATGTAACCCCAGTTCTCTACCTTCCTGTCGAGCAAGTTCACTCTTTGACAACTACCCAAGCTGTGAGTTTAGAACCTGCGAGAGATAAAACTGTTCAAGTTTTCACTATCAAAAAATAATATAGAATCATTAAAATAAAACGCTGATTTATCTCTTATATTTATTTGTAAAAGTTCTAGGAAATTTTGCGAGGTTTAGTAGACGTGAGTTCTTTTGAAGCCGGAGATGTAGTTGTCCACAAGATGAGCAGGGTTCAAATACATGATTTTTCCCGCTACAAAAACTACAGCTCTTCTCCTGGCATAGTTTTGAAAAATGACAGAGAAAAATCATTAATTTTGTGGAATTCCTATACAGAGTGGGTTGATCATGCTTATTTATTAAAAATAAGCAAGGTGAACTAATGAAGAAAAGGTTATCGATTTTTTTCTTTGAAGGTATTCTCTTAAATTATCCGAACGATGTTGAAAGAGAAAGCTGGCTATCAGACCCAAGAGGTCTATATTACCCATACGTTTCAGACTTACCAGGGCATTCCGCTTGGGATCAATTCGCGTGCGGTTTCTACAAGAAGGCTTGGGAAGATATTGAATGCGACGTTATCTTGATGAGCGGTATCGAGGGACGAGATAAAAATATCGACTCTAGAATAAAACTGCTGATGAAGTTTCCCAAACTAGCAACTGGGGAGATAATGCGGAAGAAGCCAGGCGAAGATTTTTATAGCTTTTGTAAATCTAATTTGAGCTACTATTTGAGTTGCTCGCGAGCTGCATCACAATCGTACGAGGAGATAAACCTCTACTTTGAAGATCTAGAGATATCTAAAGACATCGCTGATTACATAATATCAGAATTTTCTATAACTACTATTGTACACGATTTATATTCGAGTTAATTTTAGTATATACTTATCTAGCGCAGGAGTTGGCATGAGAAGAAACCTAAAGGAAAATGAAGTAGTATTGATTCAGTACGGCGAAGAAGCAGTTGAGCGTAGCAGCTTAGAGTCTTGTATGATTAACATCAATAGCATGCTAAGAGCTATGCATTTGTGGTTCCATTCAGCTCACGGCACTGTTTACGGCATGCCATTCGCCGGCGACCACTTTTCGCTGTATGGCAAGATTTATTCTGAAATTCAAGAAGAAATAGACGGTTTTATAGAAAAGTCTATTGGTTTGACTGATAATCAAGATATGGGTTGCCCGATAATGATAACTGCAGCAGCTGAAAAGTTACTTAAATCTCTACCTTCTCCCTCAAAACTAAAAGGCTGTGAAATTGCCTCGACCGGTCGTGATATAGTAGAAGCTTACTTGGAGTTGCTTGAAGAGGCTCACAAAAAGATTTCAGAATCTCATGAGATGACGTTAGGTCTAGACGACATGATTTCTTCAAGTGCTAACAAACACGAGGGATACTACTACTTGCTAAACCAAAGAGCGATTAAAGAGAGATGATTACTAACCTAGATGAAAAAATAGAAGAAGCTGCTTCTCGAATTAGATCGGGAGCTCAGGTCAAGAAACTCTTAGAAGAATACGCTTCGAAATACAACCTCCAAGACGCTTTTCACATAGTGATCCAAGCCCAGATAAAATCCAAAAATAAACAGTAAATCATGTAATAGCTATCTAGCTGTGATATAATATAAAAGTATTCAGTTGGAATACAAAGAAACAGCATGCATCTCGGTAAGAGAGCTATTAAGTAAAGAGGAACCTAGCTGTGGTAATCTTTGCATGCGAGGTTATTTTAAGTTTTTTCGAATTATGAATCAGGTGAACGAGTTGCTTTGCTAGGAGCGCTCAAGTAACCAAACATGTTTCTTTGGGTAAAGCATGCCACTTTACAGATCAGATGATATCGAGACAGTTTTAATTGAACTGCAAGCTGGTATCGTTCCCACCGGCCTATTCATGAAAAACATAAGAGATAAAAAAGATAGCTTCGAGGGAATGGATCAAAAAGAAGCTAGAAAAATGAAGAGAAAATGGCGCAAGCTCAAAAAGAAGTTCAAAGTCAGAAAGGCTAGTATTTCACACGCAGCTTACGAGATAAGGTTTCACCTAAGGGAAGAAAAGAAATGGCATTAGAGACCAAGTGTCTAACCCCTGAAGCTGTGTTTCATACGAACATAGGAACACATTATATTAGCATGCGTGTCGCTCTTCCTTTTGAACTGAAAGTAAGCAAGGAAGAAGCTGAAGTTTTAGAAAGACTTTTGCACAACCAAGTAGAGCTGGTGTTGCGACCATATTTTGCTGAAAGGAATTGGGAATGGTTGATTACGAAATGATGGATTGGCCCGAATGTAGAAAGTGCGGAGAAGAGTTTCACCCTCGTCGTAGGGAGTTAGATTACCGCGTGTGTCTAAAATGCGGTGACGCTAGTGCGCAGAAAGAGATTGCTCATAAGCGCAAATGTTCTGCTCCTCTTTTTAATAAGGGTGGCTATCAGTATGTTGGAAGTAAAGCGGCAGCCCGGTGGGCAGGGAGATAAGACGTGGCAGGTAGAGCGCAAGCGAGATTTATGGCAAGAACTTATGCTCGTATGATCGATAGATCTGATGCGTACGAGCGCGGCAATAGTGAGTATGGAGTTGATTGTATTTATTGCGACAAATATTTCGCAAATGTTAGAAAACCGAAACTTGGAGGTTACGTCTGTAAGGAGTGCAAGAATGGAATTTGTTAGGTTTTTAATCATGGAAAACCTCTCGTTCAGCGGGGAGTTCTGCGATATAGATAACCTGAGGTGCAGTGTTACATCCGATCTTTTATCAATGAAAAAACCTCATGAGAAAGATATATTTGATATAACGTTAGAGAAACTGAACGAAGAGCAGTTCATTTTTATTAATAGAGGAAAGAATAAGGTTGCAGCAACTCAATATGGAATTACTAGATCTAGTTAGTCACGAGTTTAATAAGAATAAGATTGCTGTTGGGGATCCCGTGTTTGTAAACATACAGAGCGTGTACCCTGCTGTTGTTCGCGGACTCAAGTTTGATTCTAAAAATAGAAAAATATTTGCCTATCTAGACGTTTTCGGTGGAGGGTGTCCGTCTCGAGTTGATGTTTCCGACTGTAGTAAAAGAGAAAACAATATATAAGACTTCCCCGCCCCGGCTGGCTGGTGGTCAGGAGGCGTCTTATAAGCGTCTTGAAGCAGGGTTCAATTCCCTGGGGGCGGACCAATTTTATCCTTATAATTTTTTATAAGGGCCTGTAGCTCAGTGGTTAGAGCATCCGGCTCATAACCGGACGGTCCTCGGTTCAAATCCGAGCGGGCCCACTATTTAGGATTTTTATAGCGCTTCGTTAGAAGTGGTCGATGTTGCAAGAAAGTATGATGAGTTAGATAATTGGATAGGGAAGAGATAAAAAGAAACATACTGAAATATATTACTGAATTCCTCGAAGTACCTCATGAGGAGTTTGGTGGTTTTCCCCCGTGTCCTTTCGCCCGGGCGGAGAGGTTGAAGAAAAAACTTTTAGTCGGTGTCTACGATCCATCTGACGCTAACTTCGTTGAAAAAATCAGGGAGATGATAAGTTCTGGCTACGAGTCAGGTGTCTTTGCCCTTCTGGAAAACAATGAACACGTTTCTATAGAAGAAGAAGAGACAAGGAGCTTTCAAAAATTCTTAAATAAAAACCTCAAGGAAAATGGCTTAGGCGCTTACAAGACTATCTGCATTAACCCTAAAGATTCTTTAGAAGTCAAGGGAATAAAAGTTAGAGGCTTAGCTCCTTACTTTTTGGTAAATGTTGGGCTAAGGAAAGCTTTTGGGAAAACCCACAAATCTCTAAAAGGAAGTAAATATTTTACTAACTTTCCTGAATCATATAAAAAATATCTTAACGTTGATTAATATTTATTAAGGAGAAGTTATGGCGAAGTGTATAGCAAGAAGACGTGGTATTCATACTTCTAACGGTACTTCGATATCTTTTAAGAAAGATGACGAGACTGGATTTTATAGAAAAATTGAACATGATATAAGGATGAAGCACTTAGAACATTCTACCAAAACATCAGGAAAACCGAGAGTATCCGAAGAGTTATACTCTCTAGGAAATGAAGATGATTGGGATTATAAGTTCGAAGTGACGGGTTTTGATGGAAAACCTCAGACGATATATTTTGTCGAGAGTAAAGAAGTTAATTGAGTTATTCTAAAAAAGTGATCGACCACTACGAAAATCCGAGAAACGTTGGAACCCTAGATAAGGAAGATTCTAGCGTCGGAACCGGTCTGGTAGGAGCGCCTGCATGTGGAGATGTTATGAGGCTTCAAATCAGAGTTGACGAAGATGGAATCATAGAGGATGCTAAATTCAAAACCTACGGCTGCGGATCTGCTATAGCTTCCTCCTCCCTAGTTACCGAGTGGATAAAAGGTAGATCTATAGAATCAGCTCAAGAAATTAGAAATAAAGACATAGCTGACCACTTATCTCTTCCTCCCGTGAAAATACACTGTTCGGTTTTGGCAGAAGATGCAATTAGGGCGGCGATAGAAGATTATAAAAAAAAGCAATAAAAAGTGTTCCTCTCAGCTACGCTTAAAAAACCTTGGAAATCTCATAGGGGAAAAATTTATCCAATAGGTACTACCTTTAGATTCGTAAAAAGGTTTCCAGGACTGGAATCAGCCATGTACGATTTTAATATACCCGGAAAACTCTACGGTTTTGTAGTACTTCCAGACAAATTATTTAAGCAGTTGACTCCAGAAGAGGTTCAGGTAAAGGAGCGCAGAAGGAGAGATTTCGAAGATCACATGAAAAGATACAAAGATCAAGTTACTAGAAGAAAAAAATAGATAAATTCACAAAATAAGGAGAGGTGACAGAGTGGCCGAATGTACCGGTCTTGAAAACCGGCGTGCTTAGTAGGCACCGTGGGTTCGAATCCCACCCTCTCCGCCATTTTTTATTTTTTTATAAAAACGTATACCAAAAAAAGACTAAGAGTTTCTAATTTTTATATTTAGAAACATGAAGCTATCAAAGTATTTAGTTGTTTTACTAATTCTATTGCATCCTAGTTCTAATGCCTGTCACAGATATAGCCAATCCAATGTAGTTGTTCATGACTGTAAAGAGAAGATTGAAGACGGATTGATCCAAGGAACTCCTAATATAAGGATGTCCGCTTCTAATTGTCAGGATTACCTTTTTAAATGTGACGTAGTAAAGCAAGCTCTAGATGTATTCGTAAACGAATATTCAGAAGAGTTTAGAATTGAAAAGTCTAAAGTTTGGTTTTTGCTGAAAGATTTGAAGATAGAATTTAGCGCAATACCAAAAACAGTGAATGCAGCTTATGATATAAATGGTGAGCTGCTCACCGGGGAAGTTCCAGTCAGCGGACTAGCTATGAACAAAGATTTGATATGGGTAGAAATAAGAACGTCCCAAATCTGGTCTTCTTCTTTGATTCATGAAATAGTGCACGTTATCATATGGAGAAAAAACATTGTCCATGGAGATCCGGATCACGAAGGTCCTGACTTTTCCGGTTGGACTAAGGAACACACGAAGTTAATAAAACGTGTGAATAAAATTTTGCTTAATGCAGAAATCTAAGAGGAGTAAAAATGCCGATCTATAAGTTCAAGTGTGACTGCTGTGGTTACGAGTTTACAGTTATAAGAAAAATGTCTGATGATGGTGAAGTAATTTGTGAAAACTGCGGTTCGAATTTAACTAATAAAATGCTAGCGAGAACTTCATTCTCCCTTAAGGGTAGCGGCTGGTATAAGGATGGCTACTCTCCGAAGTCTAAAGAAAAAAAATAGCTATATATAAAAATATGGGAAGAAACATAACATCGATCTCGATTTACTCCAACAGCCAAAGAGTGAAGTTGACCCCAGATTCAGATGGAAAATTCTTAATTCCAAACCCTAGAAGCTCTAAAAGCTCTCGCCCTTTGCTGAAGGTCACTGCTCACGAGTTGATTAATCATCCTAAGATAAAGCATATGGATCCTGTCTTGACTTTAGACGATGGAACTAAGCTCAGGGTTTTCCAGGGAGGAGATCCAACCGGGGTCTTAACCCAAGCTATATCTTTAGTTGATAAACACGACGAAAAAAATAAAAAGAAAATTCCAGTAGCTTTGAAAAAGTCTAAATCTTTCGCTATTTTAGACATGCCGGCAAATAACAGCTACGTTGATTCTTCCGATTATGATTACCCATGGGACGACCAGGGTTTTTACGATGGCGCTGATTAGTTTATAAACTTTTTAATCTCTCTTTATAATATTATGCTATGAACGAATGGGATCCACTAATTGTCAAAGGTCAACATGTTATCCAGTTACTGAATAACGTTAAGACTGAAACTTTATCTCTCATTAGGAGAGATTTAGGAGATATGACATTTGTGAATTTCGATCTAATCCGGGTTGTCGAGAAAGCTATTTTAAATCGAGCTAAGAAAGAATCCCTGGAGCAATCAGCTACTATATCTGTCGAACCGCCAGATTTTTGGGATAATGAATGAATGAATTAATACTCGCTTTGTGCATGTCTGTTCCTGTTTTAGGAATGTCGAACTATAAAAACAAAAAAGCTTGCAGATATATGCCACAAATCGTAGAGAGTTCTAGAGATCATAATATAAAACCAGAAATTCTAATTAGCCTGATATTTGTTGAAAGTAGTTTTCTTCGAAAAGCCGTCAGTCATGCCGGAGCTTGCGGATTAACGCAAGTTATCCCAAAGTGGACTGGCAAGCCTGCCTTGAATAGAAAATACACTTGTAACCAGCTGAAAGTTCCCAAGACTTCTATAAAAACTGGAGCTAAAATTTTAGCTTGGTGGATAAAGTATCACAACAATAGTCTTGAAAGAGCACTTTGCGGCTACAACGCGGGTTTCAGATGCGGTCACATCACTAATCCAAAGATCAATCCTAATAAGTACGGTATGAGATACTCTAAAAAAGTTATCAGCAAATCTCGGTTAATAGAATCCAAGAAAAACCAACTCCTAAACAGATAAAATCATCATAATTTAATTTTTTTTAAAAAAAATGCACTCCAGCAGTGTTCGTGTCAAAAACGGTGTTTATCGTATTAACACAGGCCGCTAATGAAGGTGGCTTGAGACGTGCATCATATAACAAAAGGAGGAAAGCATGTTTAATACAACAACACTTAGTCTGAACATCCCTGCTGCGGATGTTAATATTAACAAGACAAAAAAGATTGAGGTTAATCAAGGAGTGGACTCATGTCGAAAGTAATTGGTATTGATTTAGGGACAACAAATTCGTGCGTTGCAGTAATTTCAGGTGGAGATCCACAGGTAATTAACAACGAGGAAGGAAGCAGAACAACACCATCAGTTGTTGCTTTTACAAATAAGGGGGAGAGGCTAGTTGGTCAAACTGCAAGAAGGCAAGCGGTAACTAATCCCAATAAGACAATCTTTTCAGCTAAGCGTTTTATTGGTATGAAGACCAGTGATATGAAGGAAGAAATCAGCAGGGTCCCATACGAAGTTACTAAGTCTTCTGACGGATCTTGCAGAATTAAAGTTGATAACAAAGATTATTCTCCGCAGGAGATTAGCGCTCAAGTACTCTCCAAATTAAAAGAAGCTGCCGAGAGTTACCTAGGAGAAGAGATCAATGAAGCAGTGATTACAGTTCCAGCTTATTTCAATGATGCTCAACGACAAGCGACTAGAGACGCTGGAAAGATTGCTGGGTTAGAAGTCAAGAGAATTATCAACGAGCCAACAGCTGCAGCTTTGGCTTACGGGATGGATAAAAAGGGAGAGCAAAAAATCGCTGTTTATGATTTAGGTGGTGGGACGTTTGACATCTCTATTTTAGAAATTGATGCTGGAGTTGTGGAAGTACTCAGCACTAACGGCGATACCCACTTAGGAGGAGACGACTTTGATAACGTTTTGATTGACTATATTGTCGATGAATTTAAAAACGAGTCTGGTGTTGATGTGTCTGGTGATTCAATGGTAATGCAAAGGCTGAAAGAAGCTGCTGAGAAAGCGAAGATCGAACTATCAAGCACACAGTCTACTGATGTAAATCTCCCATTCTTAACCGCGGACGCTAGCGGGCCGAAGCATCTTAATTTAACCCTGTCCAGATCTAAGTTTGAGCAATTAATTGACGGACTAGTCCAGAGATCACTTGAGCCAGTAAAATCAGCTTTGAAAGACGCTGGTTTACAAAATTCGGAAATTGACGAAGTAATCTTAGTTGGTGGATCTACAAGAACTCCCATGGTAAAGAGAGCTGTAGAAGATCTTTTCGGAAAGAAATGCAACACTTCGGTTAATCCGGATGAAGTAGTAGCTTTAGGGGCAGCTGTTCAGGGAGGAGTCTTCTCTGGTGAAGTTAATGATATCTTGCTCCTTGATGTTACCCCTTTATCTTTAGGTATCGAGACTTTAGGGGGCGTCATGACGAAGCTCATTGATAGAAACACGACTATCCCTTGCAAGAAGTCTGAAACTTTCAGTACCGCAGCTGATAATCAAAGTGCAGTAGATATTCATGTTCTTCAAGGCGAAAGAGAATTTGCTTCAGACAATAAAACTCTTGGAAATTTTAAACTTGGTGATATTCCGCCTGCTCCAAGAGGGATACCTCAGGTCGAGGTTACTTTCGACATTGACGCTAATGGAATTGTCAGTGTATCCGCGAAAGATAAGATGACCGGCAAAGAGCAAAGCGTCGTTATAGAAAATGGTGGTTCGCTTTCTGATGAAGAAATTCAAAATATGGTTAATGAAGCTCAAGCCAATATGGAAAAAGACAAAGAGCGTAGATCTCAAATCGATAATATGAACAAACTTGAGAGCTTGGTATACCAAACTGAAAAAACTATGTCCGAACATGCTGATAAAATGGAACCAGGAGACTTAGACGAAGTGAATGCAGCTATGGAGAAAGCTAAATCTTTGATTGGAACTGAAGATCATTCTGATATCGCCGCAATGTTAGACGAGTTTGAAAAGACAGTTCAAGAAGCTGTGGGGAAGATGTACCAAAAAGCGATGCAAGATGCTGCTCAAGAATCAACAGCTCAGCAACCAGGAAATCAAGAGCAAACTCCAGATGACGTAGTAGATACTGATTTTAAAGATGCATAAAAATTAAATAAAATTATATATTCATGCAAATCCAGTCTGACTGTGGTATAATAGTACTATAAGGAAGGAAAGCTAATGAGCAACTTGAGTAGATACTACGGACATGGAAAAAAAGTTAAACTAAAGAGTGGTAGTGATCGCACTATTGGTACTATCGAGTTCGCTGATCATAAGAATGATCGCTATCATATCGTTTGGAAGAAGCCAGGACAAGCCAGGGGACATATGTCGTTACACTCTAGGCTAGCCCTGGTTCCCTTTGGGGCAAAGAAGTGATACATTCAGCAGGAATACTCATTATTGACAAAAGCGGTCCAGAGAGAACGATTCTCTGTCTTAGAGCTTATTCTAACTGGGATTTTCCAAAGGGGAGATTAGAACCTGGAGAATCTCATTTAGCAGCAGCTGTTCGAGAAACTATGGAAGAGACCGGGTTAGTCCTAGGAGTTGATTACAAACTCACAGGACCCTCAGCTCCACCTATAACTTATGGTTCTGGAAAAAATAAGAAAACAGCTTCCTATTTTTTGGCTGAGAGGATATCTAGAAGAGATCCAATTTTGCCTATTAACCCGAGTCTGGGTAAGCCAGAACATGACGAATGGAAATGGGTACCTTTGACAGAAGTCAACTTTTTGTACGCTAATCGTTTTATTCCAATCATTAATTTTTTGCAAAAAAACAAATAAAATCTCTTGCAAAAACAACCTAAAAGTGTTATAATAAACTATAACCAATAACAACAACATGGAGACACCATGCATAAGAATATCGCCCGGATTGTTCAACTAATTACTAGTGAGATTCGTACTCAACAAGATAAGAAAGAGAAGTGGGCAAGCTTCAAGAAGGAGAATGCTTCAGAACTTAGAGCTTTACTTGAGTTAGAACACACTGATTTCAAAAACCCAGGAACTCTGCTTGGATTCGATA
>MDTC01276308.1_pt1 | contig 13638 bp, 11 predicted proteins | sample 811181 | NCBI WGS metagenome assembly MDTC01 (sample SAMN05326644, study PRJNA326480) | marine metagenome | isolation source: seawater | place: Pacific Ocean: North | collected 2011
GCTGAGCGGTTGAAAGCACTGGTCTTGAAAACCAGCAACGGGGCAACTCGTTCGTGGGTTCGAATCCCACCCTCTCCGCCATTAAAGTTTAAAGTTCTTAAATATTTTAGAAACTCCATTTTCATTGATCTTTTTTTGTGAAATATCTTTCTGATAGAAATTTAATATAATTTCGTCTTCAAAATTTAAAAATTTATCCAACTCAATTAAAAGATTTTCATCAAAAGTATCAATATATTTATTAACAAAAGAACTCAATAATATATCCATTTCCTTTGTTCCCCTGTAACCTGCGCGGTAGATTAATTTTTTTTTGAAAATTTCTAATTTATTGTTCATAAATTTATACTATACATATTTTGGCCGTCTAAATGAAAAAAGATTTTATATTTAAAGAAACTATTAAACTAAAAGGGGTTGGACCTCAATTATCTAAATATTTAAAAAAAAAAAGAATTGAAAAAATTAAAGATATAATTCTAAATTTACCGTATTCTGAAACAGACCGATCGAAGATTTTTAAATTAAATGAGCTAGAAATTGGAAAAATTCAATCAATAAAGGTTAAAGTAAAAAAACTAAATTTTCCAAGAATTAGGAATTTACCAAATAAAATTTCATGTGAAGATGAAACTGGAAAAATAGATGTAGTATATTTTAATAGTCGTGAAGGTTACTTAAGAAAACTATTTCCTATAAATGAATGGATAATTGTGAGTGGTAAAGTAAATTATTTCAATAAAAAATATCAAATTACTAATCCAGACTATGTCACAAAATTAGAAAATCAAAATTATGTAATAAAAAATATACCTAAATATAATCTAACAAAGGGCATTAACGAAAAAAAATATCGATCAATAAGTGAGCAGGTTATTAAAGAAATTCCAAAAATAGATGACTGGTTAGATAAAAATTTTATTAAAAAAAATGATTTAATTGGTTGGAATGATTGTATAAGTAATCTTCACAATACATCTGATTCTAAAAATACTAAATCCAAGAGTTTCAGAAGGTTAGTTTTTGATGAATTATGTGCAAATTTTCTCTCTCTATCTCAAAATAGAAAACGAATTAAAAGAAAGAAAAGTCCTAAAATATTTGAAAATAAATTTTCTGAATTTGTTAAGAAAAAATTGCCATTTGAATTAACTACTAGTCAAGAAAAGGTTTTAGCTGAAATAAATTTAGATTTGATGAGTGAAAATAGGATGTTTAGAATTATTCAAGGTGATGTTGGATCGGGAAAAACTATAGTTTCTTTATTAGCAATTATCAATATTATCAAAAGTGGTTATCAATGCGCTTTAATGAGTCCCACTGAAATTTTAGCAAGACAACATTTTGATCTTTCAAAAAAGATTTTTAAAGATATAAATTTAAAAGTAGAATTTTTAACAGGAAAAACTGATTATAAAAAAAGAAAAGAAATACTTAATAATATTGCAATTGGTCAAACTGAATTACTAATTGGAACTCACGCATTATTTCAAAAAAAAATTAATTTTAAAAAGCTTGGATTAGTTGTCATTGATGAACAACATAAATTTGGTGTAAAACAAAGAAGTGAGCTAGCTAAGAAAGGTGGAAATGATTGCGATGTTTTACTTATGTCGGCAACCCCAATACCAAGAACAATGATGATGTCACTTTATGGTGATATGGATATTTCAAAAATCACAGAAAAACCCGCAAAGAGAAAAATGATACTAACATTAAGTAAACCTGAAAAAAAAATAAATGAACTTTGGCCATTTATAAAAAAACAAATTGATTCAGATAATCAGGTTTTTTGGGTTTGTCCTTTAATTGAGGAGTCACCTTTTCTAGATTATTCGTCTGCTAAAAAAAAATTTGAAATAATAGAGAACAAATTTAAAAATAAAGTAGGTTTAATACATGGGGTTTTAGAAAAAGATGAAAAGCAAAAAATATTAAAAAAATTTTTAGATAAAAAAATTTCAATTCTAGTATCTACTACTGTGATTGAAGTTGGGATAGATTTTCCTAATGCTAATTTAATAATTATTGAAAATGCAAATAAATTTGGTCTTGCTCAACTACATCAATTAAGAGGTAGGGTTGGAAGGGGTTCAAAACAAGGTACATGTATATTATTATTTAAAGAAGGCTTGAGTAAAAATGCAATTAAGAGAATAAAGATATTAAAAAATTCAGACGATGGTTTTTTTATTGCAGAAGAGGACTTAAAATTAAGAGGTTTTGGCGATCTTATAGGTTATCAACAAAGTGGTGTTAAAAACTTTAGATTTGCTGATCCTGTGAACCATGAAGATTTATTTAAATTAGCTGAAAATTACGTTAATGGTATCGTAGATGAAACTAATCAAACTAGACACTCATTCTTATTAAAGCTTTTTGATAAAGCTGAAATAATTAATACTAATGAAATTTAATCAATGTTTGTTGTGCCAGCTGAAACTATAAATTTTGATGCTTGTTCAAAAGTTACATCTAAATAGATTAAATCTTTTTTTGGTACCATTAACAGAAATCCACTTGTAGGATTTGGAGTTGTAGGAACAAATACATTTATGATATGTTCTTTTACTTTGTCTCTTATCATGCCCTCATTATCTTTTGTTGCAAATCCAACAGCCCAAACCCCTTTTCTCGGATATTCTAAAAGAACTACACTTTTTTGTTTGTTATCAGTTTTAGTAAAACTTTCCGTCATTTGACCTATTGCTGAATAAATTGTTCTGAGAATAGGTATTTTTTTCAGAATATTATTAAAATATTCAAAAAATTTTTTTCCTAAAAATGAAAGAGATAACCATCCAGTCAATGTTATGATAAAAAGAGCCATCAATATTTCTACCCCTGGAATATCGAATGGAAGATAGTTGTTAGGATTTATCTCTTTGGGGATAATTTTTCCGGACACTCTAATCAAAAATAAAGTAAGGTAAAGAGTAATCCCGATGGGAATTAATACGACAATACCTGCTATAAAATTATTTCTAATTTTAGAAAAAATTGATTTTTTTATGTTTTTGTCAGCCATCTATTATGAATAACTTGAGTAAATAATGAAGATTAATATTAAGATAAAAATTGCAATTAATAATTTATTATTTAATATCATGAATCTAATATGTATAACATAAATAGAAGAAAATTTCTTGGCTATTTTGGTTGTAGTTGTTGCACATTGCTACTACCATCTTGTTCAACTGTTCCAATTACTGAGAGAAAACAACTAAGTATTATACCCGAGTCACGAATAAATAGACAAGCTGCTGATGCCTATGAAAACTTTAGAAGCAAAACAAAATTAATCACTACCGGTTCACAATTAAAAGAAATAAAAGATATTGGAAAAAAAATGGAAGTTGCCGTGAGTGCTTTTTTTGAAAATCAAGGTAAAGAAGATCCAACAAAAAATTTTGGTTGGGATTATATACTCGTTGATAATGACAAAATAGTAAATGCATGGTGCATGCCAGGTGGAAAAATTGCTGTTTACACTGGATTGTTAAAAATTACTAAAAATATAAATGCTCTATCAATTGTAATGGGACACGAGATTGCACACGCGGTGGCTAGACACTCAGTTGAAAGAATGAGTCATGCTATGACTATCAATTTAGGAACCACTGTTGCTGACATTTTTTTAGGAGGTGCGATAAACAGAACTAGAAATACTGTAGGACAAAATACCGGTTTGGATATCTTTCAGTTAGGTATTATGAACCCATTTGGAAGAAAACAGGAAACTGAGGCAGATTATTTAGGCTTAATTTTTTCTTCATTATCAGGTTTTGATATAAGAGAGTCTGTTAAGTTGTGGCAAAGAATGAGCGAAAAAAATAAAGGCAAGGAACCACCAGTTTTTTTAAGCACGCATCCTAGCAGTAAAAAGAGAATTGAAAATTTAGAAAACTGGATAAACGAGGTTATGATTAAATACCCACCAATTAATGCTTAATTATTGGTGAGCCCTGATGGACTCGAACCATCGACACCCTCCTTAAAAGGGAGGTGCTCTACCAACTGAGCTAAGGGCCCTAAAAGAATGTTCTTTTATATACTTATCAAATAAATTTCAAATAATTAATCAAACAAATTTATATATTTTTTAAAAAATGATTGAAATGTGCCATTATGAATATTCTTTTGAATTTCGCGCATAAATTGTTGATAAAAATATATATTATGCAATGAAATAAGCATTGAAGCCATCATTTCATTAGATTTTATTAGATGATTTAAATAACTTTTAGAATATTTATTCAATTCCCTAATTTGACAGTTCTCGTCTAAAGGTGATTTGTCATTTTGATATTTTGAATTTTTTAAATTTAGCCTACCCTGCCAAGTAAATGCTAACCCAGTTCTTCCTGACCTCGTGGGCATTACGCAATCGAACATATCTATACCCTCATTAACAGCTCCCAGTATATCTGAGGGCGTGCCAACACCCATAAGATATCTTGGTTTTTCTTTAGGAAGATAATCTGTTGTTTCATTCAAAATTTTAAACATGTCAAACTGTTTTTCACCAACAGCTAATCCACCCATAGCATAACCATTAAAGTCAATCTCGATGAGTTTCTCAATACTTTCAATTCTAAGATCTTTATATAAACCGCCCTGTGCTATACCAAATAAACCTTTGGACTTATTGTTTCCGAACTCTGTTTTACTTCTTTTTGCCCAGCTTGTAGAAACATCAATTGCTTTAGATAAAATTTTTTTATCTTTAGTGAGTTTAGGACATTCATCAAGCACCATAATAATATCAGAGTTTATAGATTTTTGAACTTGAATACTTTTTTCAGGACTTAAAATTATTTTTTTTCCGTCTATGTGAGAGCTAAAAATAGCTCCTATATTAAAATCAATTTTATTAAATTTTGATAAGGACATAATTTGATAGCCTCCTGAGTCGGTTAAGATTGGCTTATTCCAATTCATAAAATTGTGTAAGCCTTTAAATTTATTAAGTATTTCAATACCTGGTCTTAACAATAAATGATAAGTGTTTCCTAAAATAATTTGTGTATTAGTTTTTAAAATATCGTCCGTAAATATTCCTTTAACTGTTCCTTGAGTACCAACAGGCATAAATGCTGGTGTATCTATAGAACCTCTAGGTGTGTGTATTTTTCCAAGCCTAGCTTTATCATCCTGAGTAATTAACTCAAAAGAAAATTCTTTACTTGGCATTAATTATTATTTTGATCTAATGGAGATTATTTTATCAGGATCTGGAACTGAACCACTATTTGGGTCACCTTTTTTTATCATATCTATGAATTCCATTCCTTTTATGACTTTTCCAAAAGCAGAATATTGTCTGTCTAGATGTGGGGCAGAGTCAAAACAAATAAAAAATTGACTGTTGGCACTATCTGGATCTGCTGATCTAGCAGCAGACAAAACTCCTCTTGTATGCGCTATGTCGGTAAACTCAGCTTTAAGATTTGGTAAATCTGATCCACCAGTTCCGGCCAATGATAAATTAAAATCTTTGTTGTTAGAATTTCCAAATTTTACATCTCCAGTTTGAGCCATAAATCCATCAATTACTCTATGGAAAACTACTCCATCGTATTTACCACCATCAGATAGTTCCTTAAATCTTTTCACATGATTTGGTGCTTTATCTGGGTAAAGTTCTATTTCAACATCGCCATAGGTTAATTTTAAAATCATAAGATTATTTTGTGCAAAAGTATAAGTAGTTAGTAAACTAAAAAATAGAATAAATAAATAGATAATTTTTTTCATTAAATTTTATTTTGAAGCATTTTTACAGTTGATCTTGTAACAAACCTATCGATATTTCCTCCTAAATTGGCAATTTCTTTGACGAACTTAGATGAAATAATTTGATTTTCAACATCAGACATTAAAAACATTGTTTCAATTTTAGAATTTAACTTTTTATTCATTCCAGCTAATTGAAATTCATATTCAAAATCAGATACAGCTCTTAAACCTCTTATAATTGTGTTTGCTTTAAATTTTTTACATAAGTCAATCGTTAAATCATCAAAAGCCACTACTTTAATCTTATTTTTACTTAACTTTAAATCTTTGAATAATGAGTTGTTTATAATGCTTAGTCTATCATCTATAGAAAAATAATAATTTTTATTTATATTATCAGTAGTTGCCACAATAACTTTATCAAAAACATTTAATGACTTTTTAATTACGTCTATGTGACCGTAGGTGATTGGATCAAAAGTCCCTGGGTAAATCGCAATATTCATTTTATTGTATATTGTCTTCAATTTTAATCACAGAAACAACTTTTTCGCTACCAGATAATTTCTTTATTCTTACGCCTTGAGTATTACGACCTGCAACTCTAATTTCCTTTACAGCACAACGCATAATACTTCCTTTGTCAGTTGAAAGAATTATTTCATCAGTTTCACTAACAACTAATGAGGATGATATATTTCCATTTCTAGGTGAATTGATTATACCTATAATTCCCTTACCTCCTCTATTGGTAACTCTGTAGTCTAAGTATGATGATCTTTTACCGAAACCGTTTTCTGAGACTGATAAAATAAACTTATCTACACCGTTTTTAATTTTTTTATCTTTATTAATAATTTTTGGCTCTATTTTACTATTGTCTAGTATTGATAACGATATTACTTTATCTTTATCATTTAATTGAATGCCTTTGATACCTTTAGAGGATCTTCCTTTAAATAATCTTAATTTCTTAGATTTAAATCTTATACACTTTCCAAATTGAGTACTTAGTAGGATATCCTGATCGTCTCTACAGATTTTTACACCTATAATTCTATCGTCTTGATCTAATTTCATTGCAATTTTACCACTATTATTAATGTTAACAAAATCTTCTAAAGTATTTTTTCTAATATTTCCTTTGGCAGTTGCAAAAATTACCATTAAATTTTTCCATTCTGACTCATCTTCCGGTAATGGCATTATAGAACTTATAGAATGATGGCTTTTAAGAGGAAGTATATTGAAAATCGATTTTCCTTTTGAAGCAGCAGTACCCTCTGGGATTTTATGAGCTTTGATCTTATAAACTAAACCTTGTGTAGAAAAAAATAAAACAGGTGTATGTGTGTTAGCAGTAAATATTTGAACAACAAAATCCTCTTCCCTAGTTGAAATTCCAGTTTTACCTTTGCCACCTCTCTTTTGAGCTTTCAAGGAGCTTAATGGGCTACGTTTTATATAACCTTGATTAGTAATACTAATTACTACAGACTCTTTTTGTATGGTTTCTTCAATATTGTAGTTAAGAACTGCATCAATGATTTTTGTTTTTCTTGGTGATGCAAACTTATCTTTTATATTTTCTAACTCCTCAGTAATTAATTTATAGAGCTCTTTTTTTGAATTTATGATTTTATTAAATTCAATAATTAATTTTGCTAATTTATTTATTTCGCTTTCAATTTCACCTATTCCATAAGCAGTAAGTTTTTGCAACCTAAGTTCTAAAATCGCATTCACTTGATGAACTGATAAAGTATAGCCTACTATATTTCTTTTTTTTTCTATTAAAGAAATTAATTTAACACTTTTCTTAACTTTCCATTTTTTTGATAAAAGATTTTTTTTAGCTATTTCTGCATCTTTAGAATTTTTAATTATTTTTATTATTTCATCGATATTCTCTACAGCCGTTGCTAAACCTATTAGGATATGAGCTTTTTCTTCAGCTTTTTGTAAATCAAATTTTACTCTCTTAATGACTGTGTCTTCTCTAAATTTCAAAAATTCAGAGATAAATTCTTTTAAATTAAGTATCTTAGGTTTATTATTTACAATAGCTAAAGTGTTAAAACCAAAAGAACTCTCAATATTTGTAAGTTTGTATAATTGTCTTCTTATTGTTTCTGGTTCTACTGCTTTTCTCAACTCAATAACTACTCGGATACCTTCTCTATTTGACTCATCTCTAATATCTCTTATGCCTTCAATTTTCTTATCTCTTACAAGTTGAGCAATTTTTTCGATTAGTATAGATTTATTAACTTGATAAGGAATGGACTTAATGATCAATGTTTCCCTCCCTCCTTTTTTTTCTTCTAGATCTATCTCACCTCTAATTTTAAATGAACCTCTGCCTTTGTTGTAACCTTGCTTTATTATATCTTTACCGATTATTATCCCGCCAGTTGGAAAATCTGGTCCCGGAACATGTTTCATTAATTGCCCAATAGTTATTTCTTTGTTGTTAATATAAGCTATAGTTCCATTAATAATTTCTCCTAAATTATGTGGCGGAATACTTGTTGCCATGCCAACTGCTATTCCTCCAGCTCCATTAACTAAAATATTTGGATATTGAGAAGGTAAAACTTCAGGTTCTTTTTCTGTTTCATCGTAGTTACTTCTATAAGAGACAGTATTTTTCTCTAAATCTTCAGTTAAAAATTGAGAGATTTTACCTAATTTGGTTTCCGTATATCTCATAGCTGCTGGTGGATCTCCATCAATTGATCCAAAATTTCCTTGACCAGATATTAACGGAACACTCATTGAAAAATCTTGAACCAATCTCACTAGTGCATCGTAAACTGACTGATCTCCATGTGGATGATATTTACCTATTACATCTCCTACAATACGAGCTGATTTTCTGAAAGGTTTTGACCAATCATAACCACCTTTGTACATTGCGTATATAATCCTTCGGTGAACAGGTTTTAACCCATCTCTAACATCTGGAAGAGCCCTACTCACGATCACACTCATAGCGTAAGATAGATATGATGAGCTCATCTCATCTTGCACAAAAATAGGTTTAAAAGATTTATTGTTCGCTACAGTATTTTTTTCCATGAAATTTTAGAAAGGAATTTCATCATCCAAATCAGAGCTATCTTGATTTAGGTTGTCGTTAGGTAATGAGCTTTTGTTCTCAGAAACTAAATTTGGGTTACCGTTATTTCCTCTGCTATCTAACATTGTTAAACTTGAATTATACCCTTGAAGAACTATTTCTGTAGAGTATTTGTCTTGGCCAGATGCCTCGTCTTTCCATTTTCTAGTACTTAGTTGACCTTCTACATAAACGTTGGCACCTTTCTTTACGTATTGCTGCACAACATTTACCAAACCCTCATTGAATATCACCACCCTATGCCATTCTGTTTTCTCTTTTCTCTCTCCACTAGATTTATCCTTCCAGCTTTGGCTTGTTGCTATACTTAATCTAGCAACATTTTTACCGTTTACCATTTGCTTGATTTCAGGGTCTGCGCCTAAACGACCTATTAATTGTACTTTATTTAAACTTCCAGCCATAATAATTTTGATTATTTATTTATAAATGTAATGAATTATAACATAATTAACTAATAAATATAAGGTGTATGTTATTCTGACAAAAAAAATATGTTGAAAAAAATCGTTGTAAAAGGCGCTAAAGAACACAACTTAAAAAACGTTTCTCTTGAAATACCAAAAGAGAAATTAGTTGTAATAACGGGTCTATCTGGATCGGGAAAATCGTCTTTAGCATTTGATACAATTTATGCTGAAGGTCAAAGACGTTATGTGGAAAGTCTTTCGTCTTATGCGCGCCAATTTCTTGATAAAATGAAAAAACCTAAAGTGGATCTAATTGAGGGTTTAAGCCCAGCCATATCCATTGAGCAAAAAAATACATCCAAAAATCCAAGATCAACTGTTGCAACTGTGACTGAAATTTATGATTATATGAGAGTTCTTTTTGCAAGAGTTGGAGTCCCGTATTCTCCATATACGGGTAAGCCGATTGTTTCCCAGCCTATAAGTGAAATGGTTGATAAAATTAAAAAATTACCTAAAGATAGCACAATATATCTCCTTGCTCCAATAGTTCGAGGCAGAAAAGGAGAATATAAAAAAGAAATTCTAAATTATAAAAAAAGAGGTTTTACGAAAATTAAAGTTGATGGAAAATATTTGAATATTGATGAATTTCCAAACTTAAACAAAAAACTTAAACACGAAATTTCAATAATCGTTGATAGAGTAATTCTAAACTCAAGTCTAGGAAATAGGCTTGCTGACAGCGTAGAAACTGCTGTAAATCTCTCTAATGGATTGCTAGTGGTAGAATATGAAAATGAAACATTGCCTAAAAAATTTAGAAAACGTGAAAGTATAACTTTTTCGTCTAAATTTTCATGTCCAGAGAGTGGTTTTACTATTGAAGAAATTGAGCCAAGACTGTTTTCTTTTAATTCTCCATACGGAGCATGTGAAGAATGTGAAGGAATAGGACATAATCTTAATGTAGATCCTAATCTAGTGGTTTCTGACCAAAAAAAAAGTCTTCAGGATGGAGCAGTAGAACCATGGGCAAAATCTACATCATTATATTATGCACAAACTTTAGCTTCTATAGCAAAACACTATAAAATTTCTATGAATGACTCATGGAGAAAAATTCCTAAAAAAGTTCAAGAAGTTATTTTATATGGGTCAGATGAAGAGGAAATTAAATTTTCCTATGATGATGGATATGAAGCATACACAACTAAAAAAGCTTTTGAAGGTGTAGTTAACAACCTTGAAAGACGCTACTTAGAAACTGATAGCGAGTGGAAAAGAGAAGAAATATCACAGTATCAAAGTGAAACAGATTGTGAAAAGTGTAAAGGTATGAGACTTAAAGATGAGGCTCTTTGTGTAAAAATAAACTCTTTAAACATAAGTGAAGTGACAGAAAAGTCTATAGATGATTCTCAAAAATGGTTTGAAAACTTACAAAATGTTTTAAGTGATCGTGAAAATAAGATTGCACAACATATTTTAAAGGAAATAAATGAAAGATTAAATTTTTTACTAAATGTAGGTTTAGATTATTTAACTCTATCTAGAGAGTCTGGAACTTTATCTGGCGGGGAGGCACAAAGAATTAGATTAGCTTCTCAGATAGGTTCTGGATTAACTGGAGTTTTATACGTGTTGGATGAGCCTTCGATCGGTTTACATCAAAGAGATAATAAAAAATTAATAAAAGCTCTAAAAAAATTAAGAGACCTTGGTAATACAGTAATTGTTGTCGAGCATGATATTGAAACAATGGAAAATTCAGATCACATTATAGATATTGGACCTGAAGCTGGATTAAATGGAGGACAGGTTGTAGCTGATGGTACTGTAAAAGACATAGTAACTAATTCAAAAAGTATAACTGGAGATTATTTGTCTGGAAAAAAATTTATAGCAATTCCGAAAAAAAGAAGATTAGCAAAAAACGGAAGGTTTATTGAAATAAGTGGAGCTAGTGGAAACAATCTTAAAAAAGTTAATTTAAAGATACCGGTAGGAACTTTTACTTGTGTGACAGGTGTTTCAGGTAGTGGTAAATCAACTTTGATTTTACATACTTTATATAACGCTTTCAATCTTATGTTAAACAAAAATAAAAGTAGAAAAGTTCCAAAAGCATTTACAGGATTTAAAGGAACTGAATTAATTGATAAAATAATAGACATTGATCAATCACCGATTGGAAGAACACCTAGATCAAATCCTGCTACATATACTGGAGCATTTGGACCAATAAGAGAATGGTTTGCTGGATTACCTGAGTCAAAAGCGAGAGGATATAAAGTTGGTAGATATTCTTTCAACGTAAAAGGTGGAAGATGTGAAACGTGCGAGGGTGATGGAGTTATAACTTATGAAATGCATTTTTTACCTGATGTATTTATTCCTTGTGACACTTGTAAAGGGGCAAGGTATAATAGAGAAACTTTAGAAATTCGTTTCAAAAATAAAAACATTGCGGATGTTCTAGATATGACTGTTGATGAGGGGTGTGATTTCTTTGAGAATATACAGAATATACGATCAAAATTAATAACTCTTAAACATGTTGGTCTTGGCTATATGAAAATAGGTCAACAAGCCACTACATTATCAGGTGGAGAAGCTCAAAGAATAAAACTTGCTAAGGAATTATCTAAAAGACCGACTGGGAGAACTCTTTATATTTTAGATGAACCAACAACAGGTTTGCATTCTCACGATATAAAAAAACTTTTAGAGATACTTCAAGCTTTTGCTAATACAGGAAACACTGTTGTTGTAATTGAACATAATTTAGATGTTATAAAAACTGCTGATCATATAATTGATATGGGCCCTGAGGGAGGTGTAAATGGTGGTAAAATTATTGCAGAAGGCACTCCTGAAAAAGTTTCTACTGTAAAAGAAAGCTATACAGGAAGATTTATCAAAGAAATAATGGGTAATAACACCATGAAAAAAACTGCCTAATATTAAGTTTTATGTTATAAGGGAATCATGACAAGTATACTTCAATCATTATCTAAAACAGTTCATCTGTCACTTGGATTAGCTATAATTTTGTTTTTAGGTTTGCATTTTTTCACTGATGGTTTTGCTTTTGATACGCTTTTTTGGAGTTGGTTATTTAGGTTCATTCACGTGGTTGTGGCGATAATGTGGATTGGTCTTTTATGGTACTTTAATTTTGTCCAAATTCCTAATATGCCAAAAATTCCAGATGAACAAAAACCTGCAATAGGAAAAGTGATTGCTCCAGCTGCTCTATTCTACTTTAGATGGGCTGCTGCGATTACTGTTTTGTCTGGTTTAATTTTAGCTTGGATTAATGGATATGTTCATAGTGCAATGATTTTGGGCTTCGATGGCTCTGGGGGAAAAAACACGGCCATAGGGATTGGAATGTGGTTAGGTATAATAATGGCTTACAATGTATGGTTCGTAATTTGGCCAAATCAAAAAAAAGCACTTGGAATTATTGATTGCGCTCCTGAGGAAAAAGCAGCATCAGCTAAAACTGCTATGTTGTTTTCAAGAACAAACACTCTTCTATCTCTACCAATGATATTATCTATGGTAGCTGCACAAAATCTTTATTAATTTTAAGGGACTATTTTTTCTTCTTCCTTCTCGATAGTTTTATAACTAACTTTAAAAAACTTTAAAATTGGAGAAGCTACAAATATTGATGAGTATGTGCCAATTAAAACCCCTAGTATCATAGCAAAAGAAAAACCCCTTAAAATTTCACCACCTAAAATAAATATTGAGAATAATGCGAGTAAGGTTGTAACCGAAGTTATTATTGTTCGAGCAAGTGTTTCATTTATAGATAAATTTGCAATATCGCTGATATCTAATTTATGAAATTTACCAAGATTTTCTCTTATTCGATCGTAAATCACAACTGTATCATTCATTGAATAACCAACAATTGTTAAAACAGCTGCAATAATTGAAAGATTAATTTCTAAAGATAGAAATGAAAATATACCTAGTGTTATTATAACGTCATGAAATAGCGCTACAATTGATCCAATACTAAATTGCCATTCAAATCTAACCCAAATATAAAAAAGCATTGCTGCTAGTGATAAAGAAATAGCTATTATCCCTGATTGTAATAATTCAGCGCTAACTTTTGGACCAACATTTTCTACTCGTCTAAAATTAACTTCAGAATTTAAATTATCGGTTAAATTATTCTTTATTTTTGGAATTAGCTTATTATTATTATCTTTTTGTTCAACTTTAATTAGGAAATCTCCTTCTTTACCAAATTTTTTAACATTTACATCACCTAAATCCATATTATTTAAAACATCACGTATTGATGAAACTTCTGTATTAACC
>MDTC01151314.1_pt1 | contig 13637 bp, 13 predicted proteins | sample 811181 | NCBI WGS metagenome assembly MDTC01 (sample SAMN05326644, study PRJNA326480) | marine metagenome | isolation source: seawater | place: Pacific Ocean: North | collected 2011
GAGGTGGCGCATGGGGGGGGCTCCGGGAAGGGGGAAGTGTGACCGGCGGGGCAGGGGTTGTCGAGGGGGACGAGACAGAGCTCGGGGGCGGGGCGGCGTCCTGGACGGGGTGGTGATGAGGGGCCAGGAGGAGGCACTCGAATCGGGAGGCGTGGGTTGCAGAAGCTAGTCGGGGCCCATCGGTGGCGGATCCGCCGATCCGGGGGAGTACGGGGGTCTGTGAGAATCCGGGGAATCCGGGTCCGGGGGTCAGGACGTGAGACGTTGGACTTCGCATCGCGAGATGCAACCCCTCTCGTCCTGACCCCGTCAGGAAACGAAGTGGGCCACTGTCGGGGCGAGATGCAACCTCTCTCGTCCTGACCCCGGGGGCCCCGGGGGCCCGGGGGCCCCGGGGGCCCAACGTCGGCGGTGCGGATCTCACACCTGTCGGCCTGACCCCAGATCCGCAGATCCGGTTAGACCCCGGCCCGCACCTGGAGTCCCCCCCATGCTGACCACGCTCATGATCTCGCTCCTGACGACCTCATCTGCCACGGCCGGGGAGGGGATGTGGCTGCCGGAGCAGCTGCCCGAGGTGGCGCCGGCGTGGGAGGGGAAGGGGCTTCGGATCCCGGCGGACAAGCTGGGTGATCCGCTGGGACAGCCCCTGGGGTCCATCGTGACGATGGGCTTCTGCTCGGCCTCGTTCGTGAGCGAGGACGGGCTGATGCTGACCAACCACCACTGCGTCGAGGGCTTCCTGCAGCAGAACAGCTCCGGCGAGAAGAACCTGCACAAGGACGGCTTCGTCGCCGGCTCCCGGGCGGACGAGCTGTCGGTCGGTCCGGGCGGCAAGGTCGCGGTGGTCGAGTCGATCACCGATGTGACGGCCAAGGTGCTGGCGAAGGTGGGCCGGCGCACGAAGGACGCCAAGCGCGAGCGGCTGATCGACGAGGCGGAGAAGCGCCTGGTCGCGGAGTGCGAGCGGGAGCGGGACCGGCGCTGTCGGGTGGCGAGCTACCGCGGGGGCGCCGAGTTCCGCCTCATCAAGGCCTTCGAGCTGTCCGACGTGCGCATCGTCGCGGCCCCTCCCATGGCGATGGGGCAGTACGGCGGCGAGATCGACAACTGGATGTGGCCGCGGCACGGCGCGGACTTCGCGGTCCTGCGGGCGTACGTCGCCAAGGACGGGACTGCAGCGGACTACTCGGTGGACAACGTGCCGTATCGGCCGAAGCACCACCTGACGGTCGACTGGACTGGCGCCGAGCCCGACAGCTTTGTCATGGTCGCCGGCTACCCCGGCCGCACCTCGCGCCACGCCCGCGCCGAGAGCCTGCGCTGGTACGCAGAGGACTACCTGCCCACCCGCCAGGCGCTCACCAGGGAGGTCCACGACCTCCTGCTGGACCACGCGTCTCGCGACCCCGACGCCGAGGCCCGGCTGGGCGCTGCGATCTCGAGCCTGGCGAACGGCCTGAAGAACGGCGAGGGCCTGCTCGACGGGCTGCGAAAGGGCGGCCTGATCGCGGACAAGCAGCGGCGGGAGGCCGAGATCCTGGCCTGGGTGGACGCGGATCCCGCCCGCAAGAAGCGCTGGCGCGCGGACCTCGACGCCCAGCTCGTCCTGATCGAGGAGGGGCAGCGCGACGCCACCCGCGAGCTCTACGCCTCCTGGATCGGCCGCGGCGCCGATCTGCTCGCGGTCGCCCGCCGCTCGGTGCGCTGGGCGGAAGAGCGGGAGAAGAAGACCGACCTCGAGCGGGACTCCGGCTACCAGGACCGCGACCGCGAGCGCATCGAGGCGGGGTTCAGCAAGCTCGACCGCAGCCTGCACCTGACCTCCGACCGCGACGTGCTGGCCCTGGTGCTGGGGCACTACGGCAAGCTCCCCGACGAGCAGCGGATCCCCGAGTTGGACGCCTTCATCGCCGATCTCGGCGGCGTCGACAAGACGCTGGACGCGCTCTACGACAAGCCTGCCCTGGCGACCAGCCCCGCCCGCCTGGCCCTGCTCGACCAGGACCTCGCCACCCTGAAGGCGTCGGACGACCCCTGGGTGCGCATGGCCCTTGCGATGGAGGCGTGGTCCAAGCCCCGCCGCGAGGAGAAGCGCGCCCGGACCGGCGCTGGCCTGCGCCTCGGTCCCAGCTGGTACGCGGTGCTCGAGGCCTACGCCGCCGAGCAGGACCAGATCCTCTACGACGATGCCAACTCCACCCTGCGGGTCAGCCTGGGTGTCGTGAAGGGCTACTCCCCCGAGGACGGGCTGTGGGCGGTGCCCCAGACCACCGCGTCGGGCTTTGCGGCCAAGGCCGGTCCGCCGCCCTTCGACGCGCCAGCGCACATGGTCGCTGCGGCCCGAGACGGGCGATCGAGCCGCTTCTTCGACGAGGCCCTCGGCGACGTTCCGGTCGACTTCCTCACGACCCTGGACACCACCGGAGGCAACTCGGGCTCCGCGGTGCTCGACGGGGAGGGGCGTCTGGTCGGCCTGCTGTTCGACGGCAACTACGAGAGCATCGCCGCCGACTGGGTCTACCAGGCCGCGGTCAACCGCTCCATCTGTGTGGACGTCCGCTGGGTGGGCTTCACCCTGCAGCAGATGGACGGCGCGGGATGGATCCTCGACGAGCTCGGGTTGCCCGCCAAGTAGGAGGGCTCTTGCAGGTCATCGCCGCGCCACCGGCACCGCGTACTCGATGACCGAGTCGGGCGAGGTCGGGTGCCAGCGGGCCCCGTAGATCTCGAGGTCCGGAGCAGTGGTGTGGGTCCAGCCGTCCGATCCGGCGAGCCAGGTCCCATAGACGTAGTTCACGGTGTGGTCGAGATCGGCGGTCGGCCCGCGGTGCTCGAACACGGCCCAGGTGCTGGCGGGGATCGTGTCCCGGACCATGCGCTGGGGTGGGTCCACGTCCGGGGGGACCTCGGCGCACGCCAGATAGGTGAGCTCCTCGCTGTCGGGACGAGCGCGGATGAGTCCGAAGCAGGCCTCGCGCGGCCCCGGCAGCTCGGCCAGGCGGGGCAGGAAGGCGTCCCACAGGGCGGGGATGCGCTCCGCAAGGTCGTTCTTCTCGGAGTCGACGCCGTAGTAGTGGGTCGACAGCCCGATCACGGCCTGGGCCCCTCGCTCGACGATCCGGGGCTCGCGGGTGACGCCATCGCGCAGGTGTGCGAGATAGCTTGCGTCGATCCCTACCTTTTCGACGAAGAGGCGCCGCCGCCCAAGGCTCCGGTAGCGGCCGGGCGGCAGGCCGTAGGCGCGCTTGAAGGCCCGGGTGAACGCCTCCTGGGAGGAGAAGCCGGCGTCCATGGCGAGCTCGATGAGGGGCGTGTCGTCGTGGAGCAGGCGATCGGCGGCGCGGGCGAGGCGACGGGCGCGCACGTAGGTCATCAGCGTCTCTCCGGTCAGGGCGCGGAAGGTGCGCTGGAAGTGCCAGTGGCTCATGGCGCCGGCCCGGGAGACCGCGGTGAGCGGGAAGTCCTCGTCGAGGTGGGCCTCGACGAAGTCCACGCCCCGCTGCACCTGGTCGAGCACACTCACGCAGCACCCTCCGGAGTCGCGAAGAAGCCGCTCATCGCGACCAGCCGGTCGTCTTCGAACTGCCCGTAGCTGATCCCGTCGCCGACCACCTGCCCGTCGCCGTCCACCATGTCCCAGGTGGCGATGCTGCGCCCGTGGTGGAACTGGAAGTGGGTAGTACGGAACCACCCACCCGGGATCTGCTGGTGGAAGGCGGTCATGTAGCCGATCAGCTGGTCGTGGCCGTGGGTCTGGATCAGGGGGTCGGTGTAGACGCAGTCGGGCCTCGTGGCCTCGGTGAGGATCTGGCGCTTGTCCGCCTCGCTAGCGCTCTTCCAGGCGGAGGCATAGCGCTCCCACAGGTCGCGGGCGGCGGTCTCGTCGAGGGACATGGGGGCTCCAGGGGATGGGCTCGGAAGTGAGCCTGCCGAGGGTAGGGGTTGTCCCGGCGTAGTTCTTGACTCTGCGTGCGGAGTTCGTCGGGCGCGCTCCAGTACGCACCGGAATGGGCCGAAGAGGAGGGCAGGGCGCCTGGCGCCCGAGGGAGAGTCGATGCAGCTCCGGTACCAGACCGCGTCTCCTCACTGCCGAAAGACCCTCGCTGCCCTGCGGATCCGACGCGACGACGTCGAGATCATCGAGACCTCGGACACGACCGACCGCCGCGCGCTGCTCCACGCGGAGCCCCTGCTGACGACCGAGCGCGGTGCCTTCACCTCCGCCGCCTCCATCCTCGCCGAGCTCGAGAGCCACCGCCGGGTGCTGCTGCCGGCCCGCATCGAGGACCAGGTGGGCGCGCTCGACCGCATGCTCGACCTGTACCTGCTGGAGCCTGCGCTCACGATGGCCGCCGAGCCCCGGACGCCGGCCTCCGTCGGCGCCGTCTACACCGTCATGCGCGCCCTCGACCTCGTGGCCGATCGCCTGTCGGACGGACGGCGCTTCCTGCTCGGCGACACCCTGACCCTGGCCGACCTCACCGCGGTCATCGGCGCGACAGACGCAGGCCGGCAGGGGGTGCCGCTGCCCCGCTCGATCGCCGCATACACCCGCCGCGCCGCCCTCATCCAGCCGATCGGCGAGATCGTCGCCGAGGCGGACGCGTGGTTTGCGCTGGTCGAGGCGGCCGAGGCCGGACGCACCGCGCTCGCAGCATAGGGTTAGGCGCGCGGGGTGAAGCCGCCCCTCCGTGCCCTGCTCGCCTTCGTCGTGTCCGTGCTGGCCCCACCCGCTGGCTGGATCGTCGCCGGGCGCCCGTCCATCGCCTGGGCCTGGCTTCTGGTGCCGGCGCTGCTGTTTGCGGTCCGCCTCGGACCCGGCCTGCGCTGGGTGCCCCTGTGGCTCCACGATCCCGTCGTGCTGGCGACGCTGGTGCTGTGGATGGTCAGTGCGGTGTCCGCCGCGGTCGTCTGCCTGCGCGGCCGCGCGGAGGACGTGCCCTGGGTCCGGGTGCTCTCCGTGACCGCCGGCTACATGGTCGGCGTCCGGGTCTTCCTGCTCGGCCCCGCGGTCCTGGTGGAGCGGGTGACCATGCAGACGGGCTCGATGGCACCCACCATGCTCCCCGGAGACGCGGTGCACGTCGCCACCGGTCGGCTGATGGGTCGGATCGAGGTGGGCGATGTGGTCGTGCTGGACGTGCTCGGCGCGCCGGGCGAGGGCAAGGGGCGCTGGATCAAGCGGGTGGTCGCCACCGAGGGGCAGGAGGTGAGCCTGGTCGATGGCCACCTGCACATCGACGGCCAGCCAGTGCCCACCCGCGACGAGACGGTGGTGGACGTGGTCGGCGTCGGTCAGGCCTGCGAGGCGATCCCGCTGAACGTGCGCCAGGAGCGGATCGGCGGGGTCTGGGCGACGGTCGCCCCGGCCGAGCACACGGCGTTTGGCAACCTTCCGCCGCAGGTCGTGCCGCCCGGCCACCTGTTCGTGCTCGGGGACTACCGCGACCGCAGCATCGACAGTCGCCGCGCCGGTCCGCTGGAGGTGCAGCGCGTCCGCGGCAAGGTCCTCGGCGTGGCCAGCCTGGGCGCCCTCGCACCGTGCCCCCGGCTCGATCCCGGCCGGGTGGGGGCGGCACCCGGGAGCCGCAAGTGAGCCACCCGACGGATCCCCTGGAGGTGGTCTGGCGGGGCACGGCGGCGCGACTCGGCCTGCGGATCACGCGCTCGGACCAGGTCTTTGCGTCCACCGACGGGTACGGCGTGCTCACGCTCGGCAGCCACGACAGCCTCGATCCCGACGACCACCTGGCCCAGATGATCCTCCACGAGATCTGCCACTGGATCGTCGCCGGCGCCGACGCCATCCACGCCATCGACTGGGGCTTCGAGCCCATGGAGGGGCTGGACTGGCTCGAGTTCCCGACCATCCGCCTGCAGCACGCCCTGTGCGTCCCCCACGGCCTGACCGCGCTCATGGCCCCGACCACCGCCGCCCGGGCCTACTGGGATCAGCTCGCCGACGCGCGGGTGCCCCTGGACGATGGCCCTGACGAGGCGCGGATCGTCGCCCGGACCCTGCAGGCGCTCCATGCCTCCCGCGGCGCCCCCTGGCAGCCGGCCCTGGACCAGGCCCTGCACGCGAGCGGCGAGATCGTGCGGATCACGGCGAACGTCGCCGACTCTGGCCCTCTGGTGCCGCTCAGTCCGTCGGCCCCGACTCCGGGTCCAGGCTGACGTCGACCTCGTGGTAGACGCCCAGCGCGCCGATGCTGGCCTCGGAGTAGCTGCGCAGGCCGAAGAAGGCGTGGGTGGCGGCGCGGGCGAAGGCGGAGTTGATCTCGCCGTGCTCGGTGACGGTGACGTGGGTGGCGCCATCTCCGGCCGGCGCGAGGTCGAAGGACCAGCTGCCGACGTAGACGTGCTTCTTGCTGGGCACGACGGTCCACACGACCCGCTCCTCCGGCACCATCTCCGTGCGCTGGAGCGTGAGCCTGGCCTCGCCGGTGTGCAGCACGACCACGGGCTGACCGTCGATCGGGTCGGCGAGCTCGTGCTGGCCGACGCCGGGGCGCCACTCGCCCTGGAGCTCGGGCTCGGTGAGGGTCTTCCACAGGGCTGCCTGCGGCGCGTTCACCGTGCCCGACACCTCCACGTCGTAGGCCTCGGGCAGGAAGTAGCCGTAGACGAACAGGCCGCCGAAGGGCAGGACCAGCATGCCCAGCACGAGCATGCCCAGCCCGGCCCAGAGGTTCGAGCCCCTCTTTGCCGCATCATCGACCACTTCGTCGCGCTCGCCGTCCTCGCTCACCGGTGCTCCTTCGCGCTCCGCCGGCTCATGAGACGCTGGATCGCGTCGACCGGGTCCCCCCCGCCTACCACCTCCACCAGGCTCTGCACCAGCGGAAGCTCGACGCCGTGGGCTTCTCCGGTGGCAAGCAGCGCTTCGGCGAGCCCCCAGGGACCGTCGACGACCTTGCCGTCGGCGAGCGAGCGACCCGCGTCGAAGTAGGGCGCGCCGGGCCGGGCGTGCACCGCCTCGAGGTCGCCCACGCCGGCGAGGCCGAAGAGGGTGGACTCCTGGGCGCCGGCGGCCCGGGCCAGGCGACCCAGCTCGGCGAGGCCCCGGGAGAGCACGACCGCGTGCACGCCGACCCCCGCGCCGCGCAGGCTGCGGGTGAGGCCGAGCAGGCACGCGAGCACGGGCACCGCCGCGCCGACCAGCTCCAGGCCGACGAGATCGGGGCTGGCGTAGACTCGGTAGCGGGTGCTGTGCAGGGCGCTGACGGTCAGGCGGCAGACCTCGTCATAGGGGCTCGCGACCACGCCGGCGCACAGGCCGCCGTTGAGGATCTCCTCGACCGGGGCGGGGCCGCCGAGGGCACCGACCCTGACGCAGTCGGACTCCTGCAGCACGACGTCGGTGAGGGACACGCCGGTCCTGGGCTCGATGCCGCGCCCGGCGACCACGACGCGGTTGCCGGGGTGGGGGCGGGCCTTGCCGATGGCCTCGCGCAGTGCGGCGGCGCTGACCGCGGTGAGGACGAGATCGCAGGCTGCGGTGACCTCGGCGGGCTTGTCGGTCGATGGCAGGACGTGGGGCGGCGCCTTGCCCTCGTAGGCGATGAAGGGCTGGTGCCCGGCGGCCTGCACGAGGCGACCGAGCGCCTGCCCCCAGCGACCGCCGCCGAGGATGCCCACCCGCATGGCTTCGCTGTCCGCCATCAGACCTCCAGCGGGATGGTGGAGAGGCGGTTCTGGTAGTACAGACAGAGCCGCGGATCCTCGACGATCAGGTCCTCACCGTGATCTGCGAGGGCCTTTGTCTTGTGGAAGCGCCCGAAGCGGTCGAGCGCGACCTGCAGGATGTCGGCGGCGTTGCCGGGCAGATCGTGGTGCCACAGGCCGCGCTCGGCGCCCTCGCGCACCCGGCGGGTCGCCTCCTCCAGGCGACGGAGGAAGGCGCTGCGATCGAGGTGGCGACCGGCGGCATCGACCCGCACGAGGCGGAACATGTCGTGGGTCTGCCGCTGCTCACCGAGCATGCGCCACGCGACCCGGGCGACCAGGTGGGTCGTGAGCACGGTGGTGTCGCGGTGGTAGGCCTCGACCAGGGCGCCGGCGAGGCGGTCGGTGTAGCGGTGGTCGCGCTGCTCGTCCCACTCGACCTCCCCGTCGGCGTCGCAGACGTAGCGGCGGCGGCGCAGGGCCTGCTCGACGCGCTCGGCGCGGTCGCGGGAGATCGGGTTGCCCAGGCAGTCCATGGGGGCGCCGAAGTGGCACACGATGCCGGCGTCCAGATCGAGCACCCGGGACATGAAGTTCGCGACGACCCGCGGCTTCGTGAACTCGTCGTCGTCGATGATGTAGCGCTTGCCCCCGGCCTCGGCGAGGTGGTCGTTGATGAGGGTCGGGGCCTCGAGCACGAGCTGGTACGACAGCGTGCAGGGCACGACGTAGACCTCGGGACCCCGGGCGGACTTGCCGGCCATCGACGAGGCCCCCGGCGCGGGCTTGCGGCCCCGGCGCTGGGTGTCCAGGTTCTCCTGCCAGGCTTGAACGGCAGTTCCGAGCAGGCCTTTCTTGAGGTGGGTCTCGAGCTCGCCCGAGCGGCAGCGGGTGCCGCCGGGGAAGAACAGGGAGTGCAGGCCACCCCGGATGCACAGGATCGAGTAGTCCTTGAGCGTGTCCTTGTAGAGGTTGGACTTCTTCTTCCGGTCGACGGTGTAGGCGCCGAGGCGGCGGAGCCACCAGCCCAGGATGGGGTTCTCGAACAGGTTCAGGCCGGCGCCGTAGACGAAGGGAGGCAGCTCGGCCTGGTAGAGCGCCATGCCCAGGAGCGGGCTGTCCATGTTGGAGACGTGGGTCGGGGCGAGGACCAGGGTGGCCTCGCCCGTGAGCTCGCGGAGGAACTCGACCTCACCCTTGGCGATGAGCCGGCGGCCTATGGAGAGGTCCCAGTGGCGCAGGCCGGAGAGCGAGCGCGGGCGCTCCGAGAGCAGGCCGGTCAGGGCGCGGGGCAGCACCCGGGTGGCGAACTTGTAGACCTGGGGATTGAAGGTGCCGTGGATCTCCTCGCCCCAGCGGGCGACGAGGGTCAGGCCGGCGTCGATGCGCTCGCGATGGCCGCCGCGCACGACGGCGCGGGAGAGGCGGTCGAGCGCCTCCTGCTCGCCGCGCTCGGCCTCGTCCCGCTCGAGGCGCTTGCGCTCGTTGTAGAGCGCATCCTCCAGGAGATCGACCAGGGCGGGCTCCGGAAGGGCCTCGAGGCGGCGCTGGGAGCGCCTCACCAGGTCGCGCACCCAGCGTTCGGTCGGTTGTGGTTCGAACAGGGGGGTGCGCAGCTCGGCCATCAGTCGTCCCCGGGGTCGGTGGCGGCCATCACGGGGTCCAGGGTCGGCGCGAGGCTGCCGCCGCCCTGGGTGACCTGGAGGTGGCCCTCGGCGAGCAGGCTCGAGCAGTGGTCGAGCAGGGTGTGCGGGTCGATGCGGAAGTGGCCGGCGAGGGCCACCACGTCGACCTCGCCCTCGGCGCGGACGTGCTCCAGGATCTGCCGGGCCTCGGACGACAGGTGGGACAGATCGGTGCGATCGAAGTCGGGCAGGGCGGCGCGCAGCTGGCCGAGCACGGCGGAGGGGTGGCCGGCCCAGCGCACCCAGGCCTCTTCGGCGAGCTCGGGGTCGACGCGCATGTGCCGGGCGAGGCGGGCGACGTCGGAGGCGCCCAGGGGAGGGGGCGTGAGCTGGATGGCGGCATCGCCGATTCCGGGCATCGGACGCTCACTGTGGAGCAGGACCAGGCCGGGGACCTTGCCGATCAGGAAGGCCTTGGCGACCTCGGCGGCACGACGCTGGCGGGCCCGGGAGACGACCAGGACCGGCTGCGAGTTCTTGGGCAGACCGGAGAGGTCGGTCAGGCGCACCGAGTTGAGACCCAGGCGGCGGGCGGCGTCGCTGGCTTCCGCGATGAGGGTGCGGCGGCCGGAGCCGGGGGGACCGTAGACGCACACGACCCGGGACTCGCCGTCCGCAGCGCCGACGACGGCCTGGGCGAGCTGCTCGCGCTCGTCCTGCATGCCCAGGACCCAGCGGGCGGGGTCCCCGTCGAGGGCGTGGTCGAGGAGCTGGCGGACCCGGGCGGCGGAGGAGGGGCGGCGCGCCTCGTCGCGGGAGAGCATCGACAGGCAGATGTGCTCGAGGCGGCGGGTCAGGCCAGGGCGCCAGGTGGAGGGCGGCAGGGGCAGGCTCACCATGGGCAGGTAGGTGAGTGCCGCGGGGTCTGGAGCGTCGAAGGCGTCGCGCTGGGCGAGGCAGCGGTAGAGCACGGCGCCGAGCCCGTAGAGGTCCGAGCGCGGGGTGGGGGTGCCGCCCTGGAGCACCTCGGGGGCGGCGTAGCCGAGGGTGCCGCGGAAGCCGGAGACCCGCTCCTCCGAGAGCACGGCCACGCCGAGATCGAGCAGCCGGGGGCGGTCGTCGTGGTCGACCATGATGTTGCCCGGCTTGATGTCGCCGTGCACGATGCCCGCGCTGTGCAGCGCGTCCAGGATGTCGAGGAGCTCCCCGGTGACCCGGACGATCTCCTCGTCCGAGCGGGTCTCCGCCCACTGGTCGATGAGCAGGCCGCGGACCCGCTCCATCGCCATCCAGCGGTTGTCCAGATCCGCGTCGATGAGCCGGACCAGCCCATCGCTGATCCCCTGGCGCAGGATGTCGATCTCGCGCTTCAGGGCGGGGATGTTCTCCACACCCCGGGCGACCTTGACCGCGACCTCCCCGTGGGGTCCGTCTGCGAGCCAGATCGCGGCTTGCGCGCCCGCGGTGAGCAGTCGCGTCGCCTGGTAGGGGCCCAGATCTGTCGGAGTGGGGACTGGCATGAGCCCCGGCACGATAGCAGCGAGGCGCGAGACGGCACCCCCCGTCCGCCTGTCACCAGGAGGCCCCGTGGCCGAGCCCCCGCTGCACGTCGCGCTGATGCACCCCGAGATCCCCGGCAATACCGGCAACATCGGCCGATTGTGCGTCGGCGTGGGCGCAGCGCTGCACCTGGTGCATCCGCTGGGGTTCGACACCTCCGACAAGGCGGTGCGGCGCGCGGGCCTCGACTACTGGAAGCACGTCGACGTCACCGAGCACGACAGTGAAGCGGCGTTCCTGGCCTGGGCACGGGGGCGGACGGTGATCGCGTTCTCGGCGAAGGCGAGCCAGAGCTACGCCGCGGTCGACTACCCGGAGGGCGTGGTGCTGCTCTTCGGCCAGGAGACGGTCGGCCTGCCGGAGCACCTGCGGGCGCGCTTCCCCTGCGTGGGGATCCCGGCACCTGGGCCGGTGAGGAGCTTGAATCTGTCGAATGCGGCGGCGGTGGCGGTGTATCACGTGTTGGGGAAGGTGCGGGGGGAGTGGTTCTAGGAGTGCCGGGTTTCGAGTTTCGAGAGGGCTGGCGGGGAGTCGCGTTGCTCCGGGCAGGGGAGTGGAGCGTCGGTCTCTGGTCCCTGGTCTCTGGGGCCCTCTGCGAGCGGGGGTCTCCGGCGGAAGCACCGTGGCTTCGGGCGCCGCGACGCGCTGCATCCGTGCACGGCGTGGAGTTGGGGCCGAAGGTCGCTGACCGATGGGCGCGCAACCTTGTTCCACCGCCCGCACCCCGGTGCTCCGGCCACCGCAGATGCCGTGGGCCCAGAGACCAGAGACCAGAGACCAGGGACCGCCCCGCCACGAAACTGGTCGCAGCAACGCGACTTCCCGCAAGACTCCGGCGGCCCGCCACCGAGCTGCTCGCAGCAACGCGACTTCTCGCCAGACGGACGCCTTCCGCGGCTCGCGGTGTCCCTACACTCGTAGCGGTTTGGTCCGATCCCCATGCAGTCCCGCCATCGCGCCGTCTGCAGGGGGGACGTCAGCGTGACGAGGTCGCCCGGGCTGGCCGGGCATGGTAACGAACCCAAGTCTGTCGTCTGCAACCCGAGGTAGTCCGCCCATGCGTGCATCCACTCCGCGGCTCGCCCCGTCCCTCGCCGTCCTCGTCGGGCTCGCGCTCGTGGGCTCGGTCGGGCTCGCCGGCTGCAAGAAGAAGCCGGCGGTGAACCCCGTGGAAGAGGCCAACCCCTACCGCAATGCGGTCAAGGAGAAGGTGCTCCCGGACGGCGTCGTGCTCGAAGAAGTGGACCTCAACAACGACTCCCGTCCCGAGATCTTCAACCACTACCGGGTGCGCACCGACGCTCCCCGTCTGCTGGTGCGCAAGGACGCGGACCTCAACAACGACGGCAAGGCGGACACGCGCTCCTGGTACGACGACGAGGGCAAGCTCGAGCGCGAGGAGATGGACCAGGACTTCGACGGCCAGCTGGACTTGTGGGACCACTACCAGGACACGGACGGCGACGGCGTCGTGGAGCGGGTCAGCTCGGAGCGCGACACCGACTACGACGGCAAGCCCGACATCTTCACGTACTACCGGGACGGTGCTCCGGTCCGCAAGGAGCGCGACACCAACGGCGACGGCAAGATCGACGCCTGGGAGAAGTTCGACTCGCAGGGCAACGTGGTGAAGTCCGGCCGCGACACGAACTTCGACGGGTCGATCGACGAGCGGGACTGAAGGGTCGATCCCACGGCGGGAGTCGCGTCGGTTCCGGCAGGGGAGTGGAGACCGCCCCGCCACCGAGCCGCTCGCAGCAACGCGACCCACCGCCAGACGCCGCCCCGTCACTCCCCCGCTGGCAGCGACGCGACTCTGCTCAAGACCCCCGTCGATCTGTGGCTCGCACCCCACCTCTCCTGCCATTCCCCGTGCGCGGCGTGCCACCGATCGGTACACGCCCCCCATGCGCACCCTTCCCGTCCTGCTCGCCTTCTCCCTGCCCACCGCCGCCCTCGCCGAGGACGACGGATCGCTGCTGAACGACCCTGACGCCAAGGCGCAGGTCAGCCTCCACGGCGAGCTCGGCTTCCTGTGGGTGGCGAAGCACACCGTCGAGTTCGGCGAGTCCGGGTCCCGCATCGACTACGTCAAGGAGGGTGGGCAGGACAACCTGTTCGCGGTCGCCCGGCTGTCGGGCGAGGTCGAGCTGGGCCGGCACACCGTCATCCTGCTGTACCAGCCGCTCAACCTGGTCACCGAGGCCAATGCCCGCCGCGACCTGACCGTCGACGGCCTGACCTTCCCCGAGGGCACGCCCATCCGCTTCCGCTACGGCTTCCCGTTCTACCGGGCGTCGTGGCTCTACGATCTCGCCGCCGACGACGACCTCGAGCTGGCCCTCGGCCTGTCGCTGCAGATCCGCAACGCCACCATCTCCTTCCAGAGCCTCGACGGCACCTTGTTTCGGTCCAACCGGAACATCGGCCCCGTGCCCATCCTCAAGGGCCGCTGGCGCAGCGAGCTCGGTGACGACTGGTTCGCCGGCGCCGAGGTCGATGGCTTCTGGGCCCCCATCCGCTACCTCAACGGCTCCGACAACGACGTCGAGGGCGCCATCCTCGACGCCAGCCTCCGCGGTGGCACCGAGCTGCGCTCGGGCGTCGAGGTGTGGCTGAATCTGCGCTACCTCGGCGGCGGCGGAGTCGGGACCAGCAACGATCCGCTGGCGTACGACGGCGGCTACACCCGGAACTGGCTGAACACCGTGACGGTGACGCTCGGGGCGTCGGTGTTCTGAGAGGCCGGGAAGGCGGCGCGGCCGGGAAGGCGGCGGTGGC
>MDTC01182531.1_pt1 | contig 13637 bp, 9 predicted proteins | sample 811181 | NCBI WGS metagenome assembly MDTC01 (sample SAMN05326644, study PRJNA326480) | marine metagenome | isolation source: seawater | place: Pacific Ocean: North | collected 2011
CATGGTTGACGGGACTTTTTCGTGCACTATTATACCTGAAATATCATATATTCCATAATAATATCAATGGCTTATAGTTTATGAGCAGACTCTACGTAATAGCACTTCCCAGCTACGTCCACCTTGACGAGGGCACTGATGGGACTGCGGGTAACCACCTCGCCTTGCATTGAGAAAACGTCATCCAGGGAGCCAAACGCCGATCTAATCTCCCTACTGACCTCATGGTCTACATTCCATACGAAAGCAGTCATTGGGACCGGTTCACACCGTCGTCTGCGTCATCCAATCGGGCAGAGCATTGTCCGACTTCAAGTACATCTTGCAACCTCTGCGAAAAACATCTTCCCAAAAAGCTCTGTCCTCCAACAAAGTGGATCTCAGGGATTTTCCACTGTAGATTTTCATGAATCGGAATAGATCCGTTTTTGTCAAGCCGTTACCCAGTGTTGAAAAAAGGAGACCGCCGATATCTTTAACCCGCCAACGGGTGGGTGTGTGATTACGTACCTGTGCCCTATGCAGATCTATGATGAAGATCTGCGGCTCAAGGCCTCCTTGTTGTTCACACAGACTCCTTTTGACCAGTAACAGATGGCAGATATAGAAATCGCGGTGGTTGACACCGTGGTCGTGCATTTTTTTGCTGATTTCTGATACTTTCTTCAGCAGCGACAACTTCTGCCTGAACGGCGGTCTGTCGTTAGACCACTCGCTACAATACTCTTCCAGACTTTCAGTTGAATCCAGGGCTTCCGTGACGATAAACGAATGGAGTTTGGCAGGATTCCAACCCTCTACGCCGTATGCCACCGGCGTCATAGTGTCGATGCCGAGATCCTTGAGTCTTTCGATCGCCCGCCATTCATTGCGTGCACTGAGAACCGGCCACCGCAGCTGCAAGCAGTTTTTGAATATTTCCCGCCAGCCGACACCCCAATGGACTTTCGCAAAATACGCCCGGCCGTCGAGATCAAATCGCACAGTTTTTCGGCTCTCCAAGCTACGGTAAACCTCGCCCTGCAAAGCCCACGCCCGCTCGTATGGGTCGTCATCTTTCCAGGCTTTCTTGAACGTTTCGTTGAGATAAAACATATTCGGAAGTCTGATTCACGTTACTGACATTGGGCCCGGCATTTCTGGACAGAAGACACGCAGTCGGCGTACCCCTACTAGGCGTGCCCCACTAGGCGTGCCCCACTAGGCGTGCCCCACTAGTCAACTAACTACGCTGCATATCAGATCCGTGGCACGGTCCGGCATGCTGTAGAGGTCTGCAACCGCCGCATACTTCACGCCATTATTATGCCACTTCTCCCTCTCACTGGATGTCAGCATTTCCGTCAGGGCATTATTGAAATCACTCTGCGCATAAGGTGAAGCAATCAGTTTGCCCGCTCCTGCAGCTTCCACATAGTGGGCATAGCCACATACATCCGTTGTTAGCACAGGCAGGCCGGCAACGATGGCTTCCAGAATTACGGTACCGGTATTTTCCACATAGGCGGGATGGACCAGTAAATCTGCGCCCAGTAAGAATCTGGGGATGTCGTCTCGCCCCATGTATATGGTGACCTGCTTACCCAAGCCCAGCCTTTTGGCCATCCTGACGAATTGGTTCGGATTATCCTGTCCAATGACGACCAACTGAGTCTTTTGCCTCAGTGGTTCCGCCAGTGAGTTCATACCCAGTAAAGCCCGGTCCAATCCTTTGGTCACAAATCCGGACCCTATGAGAAGAAGCATATATTCGTCATCCTCGATACCAATCTCATGCCTTAACTCATGCCCCACGTCCCGGGCGTTGGCCGGCGCTATTCTGTCGCGCGAAATGCCTGGTGGTAACAGGTGGAATCGTTCGCCGGGCGTATTGTAGTGCTTTAGAAAAAACGGTTCCTGTGCTTCGGAAAGCATCAGTATTTCGGTCTGTGAACCGGGTCTAAATACTGCCTCTTCATATAGGGAAAAATGCTTGTACCTGGGTATCGAACGATATAGCCAGTTTCTCTGTGTCTGTGCCTTCTCTTCATAGCAGGAATCCGCTGCATAATAGACATCCAGACCCGGCATCTTGTTGAATCCGATGACGCCATGGGCTGGATGATCAGCCAATTCAACCTTCATCCAATCAGAAAACCTTTCGTATCGCTTATGATTGGTAATTGCGTTGACAGGCACGATTACGACAGTGAAGCCGGAAGGTGTCTCACCTTGCCAGGAGAGGGTGTAAACTCTGATTGCATAGCCTCTCCTCTGGCACTCCAGTGCAATTCTCATAAAATCCCGCTGCAAACCCCCAAAGGGAAAATACTTATACAAACAAAAGGCCAATACACCCCTTTTCGGATGGGATCCGCAGCGCTGGTAGGTGATTTCTTCGATGCATGAGCAGGCTTCCTGGGGCAGTGCGTAGATATTGGCGTGCCTGGCAAACTTCCTCCCATTTTCCTGCCAGCGCTCCCTTTTCGGCGACAGCAGCATCTCTTTCAGTTTTTGATTGAGCTCTTCCTGACGGAACGGGCTGGCTACCAACTGGCCCGCTTCGGCCTCCGTTACATAGTGACCGTATCCGCAGATATCGGTGGCCAGCACGGGCAGCCCCGCGACGATCGCCTCCAGCAAGACAATGCCGGCGCACTCGTCCAGGGCCGGGTGAATCAGAAGATCAGCCCCCAGCATAAACGGAGGCGCGTCTCTCTCCGAGAGAATCTGTACGTTCTTGCTCAACCCGAGAAGAAAGATGGTCCGTTTATAGGACGCGGGATTATCCTCGCCAATAACGATGAATCGAGTCTTCTTCCTGATATTGGCCGGCAGTGATCTCACTGCGAACAGGGCTCGATTCAGTCCCTTCTTAATGAACCCGGATCCCACCATCAGCACCAGATAGTCGTCCTCCCCGAGTTGGAATTCCTCTCGAAATGCTTGGCGAATCTCTGATGCATTTTCCGAGGCGATTCTGTCCCTGGCAATCCCAGGGGGCAAGAAGTGCATCCTGGAATCAGGTGTATCGTAATAGCGCTTGAAAAAGCCCTTCTGAACATCGGATATCCACAGGACTTCAGTCTTGCTGTCTCTGGAAAAGACCGCCTTTTCATATTCGGCAAAGTGCTTGTAGCGGGGTAATTGCCGATAGAGCCAACTCCTCTGAGTACGTGCTTTCTCCTCATAACAGGAATCCCCGGCAAAATACAAATCCAAGCCGGGCATCTTATTGATGCCGATAACGCCATCCACCGGATTGCCACGCAATGCCTCCTGCACCCATTGACTGAATTTCTTATAGCGACTGTGGTTGGTGATGGCGGTAACCGGGACGATGATCACTTCAAACCCCTCCGGCACCAGACCCTTCCACAGCAACGTGTAGACGCGTATCTCATGGCCACGCTGCTGGCATTCCAGTGTTATCCGCAAAAAGTCCCTCTGCAGACCACCGAAGGGAAAGTACTTATACAGGCAAAATGCAAGTTTCATCTGGCGCGCTCTCAACCGCTTTGATCAGGGCTTACCGCAGGTCTCATCATTGCTGTCAGTTCGCTCCATACCGAAGCTGGGGTCAATGGGGCAAAACATGGGGGATGGATAGCATTGGTTTCAGATTTTCTGACAAACTTACATGTCCTTTTCATACAAGGGATACAGGATAAGTGATCGCTCACTATACTGCGTTGTGAGTCGCCGTAACTGCCGCTCAAGCCGGGATCCGTCGGTCCATGGACGGCGACCGTCGGTACCCCACAGGCGACGGCGAGATGACCCAAACCGGTATCACCGGTCACTACCCCTTCGACAGATGCCAGAATACCCATCAATTCCCTAATCTTCAGCGACGGCAAAACGATGGCCGCCGGCTGGCCCTCGCCAATCAACTCTGCCCTTTGCTTCTCTATTTCGTCTCCCCAGGGCAGTAATACCCGATAACCACCTTCGATCACCTGCTGCGCCAATTGTTGCCAATAGGCAACAGGCCACTGCTTCGATTCCCATGCCGTGCCGTGGTTAAACAGGATTTGCTTAGTATGACAATATTTGTCGAGCCCTTCACCCAATGATCTCGCATCGGGATGGATTCCATAGCTTCCTAACTGCTGAGGTACTTCGTATGCAAGCGCCTCGGCGAACAGCTGTCTGATCTTCTCTACGGCATGCTGGTTGCGTGAAGCCTTGACCTTCTGCTGGTAGAACAGCGAGCTGAGCGGTTCTCTGGCTGATTGCCAGTCTAAACCCACCGATTTGGCGTCCACCAATCGAGTGATCAGCGCGCTCTTCATCAAGCCTTGGGCATCGATCACCAGATCGTACGGGTTACGCCTCAGTGCCGCTTTGAACTGACTGAATTCGCCACCAGAGAGTGCTGCCTTAACATTCCTGCGCCAGCGTCGGATTGCCACCGGTATGACCTCGTTCACCGCCGGATGACTGGCCGGAATGTCCTCGAAGGCCTCCTCGACAACCCAGTCGAAGGTAATCCCCGGCAACAGGCGGCGGGCATCGGTAACTGCCGGCAGGGCATGGATGATGTCTCCCATCGAGGAGGTCTTAACCACCAACACGTGAGTCATCGTTCAAATCATTCCTCAGGGCCCACTCCACAACAAGCTGGCGATTTTAGGCGTTGCCGCGCCCTGCTGGCAAGGGTGGTCATGAGCCTTACACACCTGCTGATTTCATCTCCTCGAGTACCCTGTCCGCTTTGAGCTCATTCAGGCAATCCGTGTGGCCTAACGGGCAGGTCCGCTTGAAACAAGGACTGCAGGGAAGATCGAGAGAGATAATCGTCGCTTGGTCGCACAGAGGTGGCGTGAACTGGGGTGACGATGACCCATACAGGATGAATAGTTGCCGATCGAGGGCAGCGGCTATGTGCATGAGTCCGGAGTCGTTTGTCAGCACGACCTCCACCAGAGCCATCAGATCGACGACCTCAGGCAGAGAAGTCTTGCCCGTCAGATCGAAGCAGAGATCGCGCAATTGTGGCGAGATCCGGTCTCGAAGTCGTCCTGCCGTGGTGATATCTTTTCGTGATCCAAATACCCATACTTGCCACCCCAGCGCCAGAAAATGCTCTGCCACCAGTCCATAATGGGCGACTGGCCATTGTTTCGCCACGCCATACTCGGCACCGGGGCACAGAGCCAGTATCGGTCGATGGAGTTCCAGCTGGAGCTTTCTCAGGGTATCTGCAGCTGCATCCTGATCTGTCGTCAAGCGAGGCCGGCAGAGGGGTTGCGGCAACTCAACGCCCTTGTCGTAGGCAAGGCTGACAAATCTCTCCACCATCAAGGGCAGCGTCGATGGACTGAGTATACGCAGGTCATTCAAGACGCCGAATCGGCCCTCTCCGCGCCATCCAATCCGTTCCGGTATACCGGCAAATACAGGTACCAGCGCTGATTTAAACGAGTTCGGCAACACGTAAGCCCTATCGTAGGCCTCATGGCGCAATGCCAATCCCATCCTGTAACGTTTCATGACGGCCAATTGACCGTGCTCGACATCCAGCAGCCAACCTTTACTCACCTCCCCCATGCGGGCCAGCAGCGGATAGGTGGCTGAGGGGGCAACTACATCAAGGATACAACCCGGGTTTTGTGTCGCGAGACTGGCGAACATAGCCTGGGCCATCACCATATCGCCAACCCAGGAAGGGCCTATGACGACTATCTTCTTTGCTGGACAACTGTCGGCAGCCATGACGACACTTACATCACTGGACCAGCGTTGACCATTGCGGGTGCTGTTCTCTCCGACCCATCACCTGATCGAAATAGAGGGCCTGGAGCTGTTCGGTGATGGGTCCACGGGAGCCACAGCCAATGATTCGACCATCCAGCTCCCTGATGGGTAGGACTTCTGCAGCGGTACCGGTGAAGAAGGCTTCATCGGCAATATAGACTTCATCACGGGTTATTCGTCTCTCGGTGATGGCGAGTCCAAGCTCCTCTGCAAAATCAAATATGGTAGATCTGGTGATGCCCTCCAGACAGGAGGTCAATTCGGGGGTGTGCAGTTTGCCTTCTTTTATTATAAATATGTTCTCGCCGCTTCCTTCCGCTACATATCCTTCGTTATCCAATAGCAGCGCTTCGTCACAGCCGCTATCGAGCGCCTCTCTGAGTGCCATCATGGAATTGATGTAATTACCATTGGCTTTGGCCTTGCACATGGTGATATTTACATGGTGCCTGGTATAGGAGGAGGTCCGTACCTTGATCCCTTCGACCCTGGCTTGCGGAGTCATGTAGACGGGCCATGGCCAGGCGGCGATGATGGTGTGAGACTTCAGATTCTCCGCTCGAAGCCCCATCTCTTCCGATCCGTAGAAGCACATGGGCCTGATATAGGCTTCATCCAGCTGGTTCTCTCGAACAACGGTAACCTGGGCCTGATTGAGCTCGTCTTTGCTAAACGTTATCGGGAAACTGAGTATGTGGGCGGAGCGAAACAATCGATCCGTATGCTCCCTCAAACGGAAAATCATCGGGCCTTTGTCCGTCTGGTAGGCACGAACCCCTTCAAACACACCCAATCCATAGTGAAGCGTGTGGGTCAATACATGGACATTCGCTTCCCGCCAAGGAACTAGCTTGCCGTCAAACCAGATGACCCCGTCTCGATCAGCTAACGATTCTGTAGACATTTAATTACGACCTTTCTGAGTGTCTTTTGCACCATTTCAATCCATTCGCGGGTCCGCTGGCTGCGACGCACGTCAGCCGGGAATATTGGCCATGGGTAGGGCACTAGAGATCAAAACCAAGTGTCCCGACTGGGGGTCCGACCAAGCGGCCCCGACTGGGCGTCCCCGACTGGCCTACTAGCCAGTATTGTGCATAAGTTTACGCCAAACTATAACAACCTTCTCACGGTAGGGTGCAAGCTGCGAATAAGCGGAAATGAACAGCTGCCCACCAAGGGCTTGGAAATGTACTGCTGACCTGTAAGCAAGATAAGCATCTCTGAGCAGATCGACATCCTCTTTATCCAACAGATTAAACTCCTGGAGCATTCCCAGCAAACGGTAATTATCCGTGAACCCACACAGATCCGGGTACTTATGGCTCCAGGCCAAGACCGCGTATTGGACCATAAATTCGATATCAACGATAGCTCCCAAAGCATGTTTCAGATCGAACGGCAGACTGTTGTCATCCTGTGACTCATGGTCCTGGCGTCTTTCCAAACTGCGCATTCTTTGCCGCATCTCAATGATGTCAGTCCGGAGTTGATGCGGCTCCCTTCTAGTTTCAAGAACGGTGCGTCGAATCTTCTCAAACCTTTCGCCAATGTGTCGATCGCCGGCTACAAACCGCGCTCTGACCAGGGCCTGATGCTCAAAGGTCCATGCTTTGTCTTGTTGATAGGTTTCAAATGCTTCAATGGAGGATACCAGCACTCCCTTGCCGCCAGCAGGTCTCAATCTCACATCGATGTCGTACAGAATTCCTGCAGATGTAAAGCTATTCAAGATATGGATGGTGCGCTGCCCGAGGCGATTGAAGAAGGTGCTGTTAGCTACTTGCTTAGGCCCTTCGGTCTGTGCATGCACGGCACCGTTATGGATAAACACCAAATCGAGATCGGATCCGAAACCCAGTTCATATCCGCCCAATTTGCCGTAGGCAATTACTGCGAAGTCGGGATTACAGTATTCACCATCTTCACGCTTCGGTCTGCCGTGCCGCTCAACCAGATGGCCCCAGGCGATATCCAACACCTGCTGCAGAATCGTCTCGGCTAAGGCGGTTAACAGGTCACTGCTGACCATCACCGAACGCAGATTGGAGAGTTCCAGCGCGGCGGCTTTTAGCTGGCAGGCATTCTTGAATTGGCGCAGGTGATCCATCTGCTCCTCTAGATCTCCGACTGGGGAGGAGGATAAATGGCTTTTCAAAGCCTCCTTAAGATCGTCTTCACTGGGAATGTCATCCTCGCCACTGTAATCACCCAACTCGTAAAGCAACATCGGTTGCTTGCGGAGTTGCTAGGCCACCCAGGGACTCTTGCCGCACAATTTGATCATTCGTTCCACGGAAGGTGGATTCTCCAACAGGTAAACCAGGTAGGTACTTCGCCTGAGTATCGCTTCGACGATTGACAAAACGCGACTGAGGGTCGTATCGGGATCCCTCTCTCTGCTGACCAAATTGAGCAACTTGGGCAGCAGCCTGTCGATTCTTTCTACCTCCAATGCTTGTGGAAGATTCTTGTTACGCGCCATCTTCATGTTGCTGAGTTGTGCGCTGACCTGTGCGCCATCAGAAAAGCCACTCTGTTCGAGAAAATCCGTTACATCCTTATCCTCGATGTCCTGCCACAATCGCTCCCAGAGCAGATTACTCTCCGGAAGATCCTCCGTGGCATCGGCTTCAGGTTGTATGACCTGTTGAAAGCAGGCAGCAACAAAATCCCTGTGCTGATCCAGGGCGGTCAGGTATCGAGGCCAGCTTTGGAATCCCATTGCTGACGCCAGGCGGGATCTGGAAATGGCGCTGGCGGGAAGAATCTGAGTCTGTCGATCCGATTCCGCCTGTATGACGTGTTCCGAATTCCTAAGAAACAGGTAAGCCGATGTTAGCCCTGTCACTACATCGTCGTCCAAATCTCCCCGCTCCTGCAGCCGTCCCATAATCTTCAGGAGTTTCTGTTCCTGCAGCCTGGTGTCTCGCGCCCCCCATATCAACTGGTAGGACTGAGCTATGAATTCGATCTCCCTGATGCCGCCAGGACCCAACTTGATATCATTGGCCAGCGCTTTGCTCTCAGATTCACTGTTAATCAATTTCTTCATCGACCGGAGTGACTCGATCGCGCCATAGTCAAGATACTTCCGGTACACAAAGGGATTCAGCCAGTTGAGAAACGACCGCGCCTCGTCCAGATCACCCGCGACAGCTCTCGCTTTGATAAATGCGTACCTTTCCCAATCTCTACCATCCTTCTCGTAATAGTGTTCCATGGCACTTCTTGCCAGCACCAACGCTCCACTGTCGCCATAGGGTCGCAATCGCATATCCACTCTGAACACAAAGCCGTCATGTCTCGATTCACTCAGGGTATGTATCAGCTTTCTGGCCAGCCGCAAGAAGAACTCCTGATTGGACATGTCCTTCTGTGAGCGATCGGTGGCCTTCACGTATCCCTGTTCGCCGTAGAGAAATACAAGATCGATATCGGATGAGAGATTCAACTCCATCCCACCCAATTTGCCCAACGCCAGCACAATCAACTGCTGGGGTTGCTTCGATGACCGATCAAAAGGCGTGCCGTAGGTCTGACAACTCTCCGAGTAGAGCACCTCAAGAGTGACTTCTATACAGGCATCTGCCAGGTTGGAAAGATCCAGGACGGTAGTTTCGAAATTCGCGCTGCGGGTGACATCGCGCCAGATAATTCTGACCATCTCGCGCCTGCGAAAACTCCTCAATACGGTCATGAGATCCGGGCTTGAATCCGGATTCAATTCGACCGCTAGTCTCCCCTTATAAGAATCGCTAGGGTAAGCTCGCAGTAGGTCGCCGCTTTCCTGCAGATCGCCCAGTAGCTTCGGGTAACGTCGACAGCTTTCAGCTACATAATCACTGATGGACCAGACTTTTCTCAGGTCATCGAGCAACCCCATATCGTGAAGCTGCTCTCGGGAATATCCCCCCTGTTCAGCGTAGTCATCCAATTGAGCTTCAACGCCAGCGACAGCTTCTTTGAGGGGATCGATTTGCTCTGACATGACTTCCTACTGAATGCGGAAACCGAACCTTCGCTGCTCGTTAGGAGAGATTGGCTGGGAGTTTATTCAACAAGGTGTCAGCAGCTCTATTCCATTCCCGAAAGTGGTGCCACCCGCAACACCTCCTTCACGGTAGTTGCTCCTGCACTAACCTTCTGGGCACCGCTTAAGCGCAGAGTTCTCATTCCCTCTTTCATTGCTTTGAGTCGCAGGTGACCAATATCGACATCATCTGAAACCATCGCCTTAAGGGGGTCGCTCATGGTCAGCAATTCATACACGCCGGCACGACCCAGATAGCCCGTATCCCGGCATTCAAGGCAGCCAATGGGTGCGTATATGTCCTTGGGCATTTTCATCTTCCAGGGAGCGGTCAACACCCTCCAACCATCCACATCCACCTCTGCTTTACGCTTGCAATGAGGGCAGAGAATTCTCACCAGCCGTTGTGCCATAATGCCAAGCACTGTCGCCTTGATCAGATAGGGGGCAACTCCCAATTCCAGCAGACGCGTGATCGCGGACGGGGCGTCGTTGGTGTGCAGCGTCGAGATAACCAAGTGTCCAGTCAAGGCAGCCTGAATGGCCATATTGGCAGTTTCCAGATCGCGAATCTCACCAACCATGATGATGTCCGGATCCTGCTGCAGCAGCGCTCTTACACCGTCAGCGAAATTCAGATCTATATTCTGTTGGACCTGCATCTGGTTAAAACTGCCTTCCACCATCTCGATAGGATCCTCGATGGTACAGACATTGACTTCCGGAGTTGCCAGTTGTCTCAGACTTGAATAAAGGGTCGTCGTCTTACCGGAGCCGGTCGGCCCTGTCACCAGTACGATTCCGTTAGGATTGGTGACCATCCCTTGCCACTTGTCATAATCATCATTGGCAAGCCCAAGTTCCTCGAATGACTTCAACAATATATCGGGATCGAAAATCCGCATGACCATCTTTTCGCCAAATGCTGTCGGCAGGGTAGAAAGCCGCAATTCCACCTCGTGACCCTCTTGGGTTTTGGTCTTCAAGCGGCCATCCTGTGGTTTTCTTTTCTCAGCCACATTCATTCGACCCAGAGTTTTGATTCGACTGGTAACGGCTGTCATGACTTGCGCAGGTAGTTCATACACCAGGTGGAGAACGCCGTCGATTCTGAAGCGTATTCCGCTCTTTTCCCGTCTCGGCTCCAGATGTATATCACTGGCTCGCTGTGAAAACGCATATCCCAGCAGCCAGTCAACCACATTGACTATATGTGAATCGTTTGCATCCGGAGACTGTAGTTGTCCCAGCTCCAGCATCTGTTCCAGATTAGACAAGCCGCCGGTGGTGAAACCCTGGGCATTAGCCTTGTTGACCGATCTGGCAATCGTAAAAAACTCCAAGCTGTAGCGGCGTATATCCGTGGGATTGGCCACCACCCGGGTAATCACCTTGCCGGTTTGCGATTGCTGTATCATGCCTTCCCAACTGTGAACATAGGGTTGGGCGCTGGCGATCACCACTTCATCATCATTGACCTCGACCGCCAGGATGCCGTGTCGTTGAGCAAATGGATAAGACATTACTTGCGTGACTGCTTGCGCATCTATCTTGAGCGGATCGATTCGATAATATGACTGCCCGGACCGTTCACTTAGCCAATGGGTCAGGGTTTCAATGTCCAGAGTATTGCTCGGGTCTTTCTGATCGGCCAGACCCTCATCCGCTATCAACTCGAGCGGGTTCCAGGTGAGTTGTGCTTTGGTGCGGGGTCGTGAACTCATGACCTCTGCATCTTCTGCAGCCAGGCGGCCATCTGCAACCAAGTCATCGAGAAGTCCCCTGAGATTCAAAGTGATATCGGGTTTTCTCGGGTTTATTTCTTCCTGTATAGTCACCGCCATCCCCTTTGCTTCAGATCGATCCGGTCCTTTCTTTAATCGACCGAGACCATGTAGCCTAGCTTACACCCTTTTTTACCTACTTCAATAATTCTAGCCAGTGGCCAGTGCTGCCATACCAGTATGCTCACGCCGGCACGCCAAGCTGGTATGCCCACGCCGGTATGCCCACGCCGGTATGCCCACGCTGGTATGCCACCTTTGTTTTCTACATCGAATGTTTTACCGGTTTGCATTAAACTTCCACTCCCGCCAACCGGTTCGCACAGCGCCAGAGCAGGGCATCACCCGATTTATCAGGCTATAGACAATGAAAAACGCGGTTCCCTCGCTCGTCTCCATGATGGAAAGGCTGATCGCCACTCCATCGGTCAGCAGCATCTTGCCTCAACATGATCAGGGCAACCTTGCGGTGGTCGAAATTCTTGCCGACTGGCTGCAGCAACTTGGTTGCAAAGTTGACATCCTGCCGATCCCCGAGAAACCCGATAAATTCAACCTCATCGCTGTACTGGGGCGCGGAACGGGAGGATTCGTGCTGGCTGGGCACACCGACACAGTGCCATTCGATGCGGGACTGTGGGACTTGGATCCTTTCAAGCTGGTGGAAAAGAATCAGCGCCTATATGGACTTGGTACCAGCGACATGAAGGGATTCTTTCCCCTGGCCATCGAGGCGGCGGGCAACTTCAAAGCACGTGATCTCAAATGCCCGCTCATCATCATGGCAACCGCTGATGAAGAATCCACCATGAGTGGTGCGAGGGCGCTTGACGCCGCTCAGTTGTGCCATGCTCGCGCTGCACTCATCGGAGAACCGACGGCACTGCAACCTATCTATCAGCACAAGGGTATCATGATGATTTCCATCGAGGTGCAGGGGAAACCAGGCCACTCATCCGATCCGTCTTTGGGTAACAGTGCCCTGGATGCCATGTCGCCGGTGCTAGCCAGTCTGCTCGAATACAGAAGTGAACTGCAGCACAAGTTTCAAAATGTTGCGTTCAAAGTGCCGCACTCCACTCTTAATCTCGGCTGCATACGGGGGGGTGACAATCCAAATCGAATCTGTGGCAAGGTTGCACTGGAAATAGATGTCAGGATCCTGCCAGGAATGGACAATGCTGAAGTGCTGCAGGAACTCGATTGCCGCTTGAGTTCGATCCTTGAACCGCTGGATCTCAACCTGCGTGTTGAGCTTCTGCATCCAGCGGTGCCGCCTTTTGAAAATCAGCATGATTCACACTTGCTGACCGCTACGGAAACTTTGACCGGCGCTGAGAGATCTTGCGTAGCCTTTGCCTCGGAAGCGCCGTACCTGCAAAAACTGGATATGGATACAGTCCTGCTCGGACCAGGAAATATCGATCAGGCCCATCAGCCCAATGAATTTCTCGAACTGAAACAACTTCAACCAACAATTGATATAATTAAACGCCTGATTCACAACTACTGCTGCAAATAACTTGAAGCTCAAAACCAAGCCTTACGTCGAGTGGTTTAGGGACTCATCTCCCTACATCAATGCCCATCGGCAAAAAACTTTCGTCCTCTATCTGGGAGGAGAGGTCTTTACGCACAGCAACTTCGAAAACATTGTCAGCGATATTGCTCTACTTAACTCGCTGGGAGTGCGCCTGGTGCTTGTGCATGGCGCAACCCCTCAGATCGATAGTTACCTCGAGAAGCACAACATCAACTGCCGCTACCACAACGATGCACGCATAACGGATGATGATACACAGATCTGCGTGGAAGATGCAGTTGGCCGGTTACGCCTGCAAATCGAAGCCAGATTGTCGATGGGGTTGATCAATTCTCCCATGCATGGTGCCGAAATCAAGGTGATCAGTGGAAATTTCATCAAAGCCAAGCCTTTGGGTATTCATGATGGTGTCGATTACCTGCACTCTGGCGAGTTGCGAAGCGTTGATACAATCACCATCAGCAAACAACTGGAAGATGGTGCGATCATACTCCTGTCACCCATCGGATATTCACTGACTGGCGAGATATTCAATCTC
>MDTC01124594.1_pt1 | contig 13636 bp, 12 predicted proteins | sample 811181 | NCBI WGS metagenome assembly MDTC01 (sample SAMN05326644, study PRJNA326480) | marine metagenome | isolation source: seawater | place: Pacific Ocean: North | collected 2011
TGCCCCGTGGCGGCTGTTGTGGCGCTCTGTCTTCAACCAGTGTTATTGACTTGGTGTGCTATCGGTGTAGGCGCGCTCTACACGAACCTATATGATCATTGAGACGTGCCACGATTATGGCTGGTTCGGTTGTTCCTCAGGGACACTCGAGTTTAGCGTCTCTGTAAGTCGTTTCGTCATTTTCGGATTGTCTCTTAGCCATGCTCGAGCCCGTTCACGGCCTTGTCCAATTTTCTGATCATCTAGGCTGAACCATGCACCTGCTCGCTGGATAAGGCCATCGCTAACCGCCAGATCGAGCAGGTCACCTAAACCGTCAATTCCAGTTCCGTATAGAATATCGAACTCGGCTTGGCCAAAGGGTGGCGACACCTTATTCTTTACAACCCGAACCCTGACCCGATTGCCGTGGGGACTGTCGTTTTTCTTAAGGGTGCTGATACGCCGGATATCCAATCTGACACTAGAGTAGTACTTTAACGCATTCCCCCCGGTCGTGACTTCAGGATTACCAAACATCACCCCAATTTTTTGGCGCAGCTGATTGATGAAGATTACCAATGTGTTGGTTCGATGAGCTGAGCTGGTGATCTTGCGCAACGCTTGAGACATCAGTCTGGCTTGAAGCCCCATATGGCTGTCGCCCATATCACCTTCAAGCTCTGCTTTTGGAACCAACGCGGCGACACTGTCGATCACAACAAGATCGATGGCCGCCGACCGCACCAGCATATCTGCAATTTCTAAGGCCTGCTCCCCATGATCAGGTTGAGAAATGACTAGACTCTTGGGTTGCACACCCAACTTTACAGCATAACTTAAGTCGAGCGCATGTTCGGCGTCGATGTAAGCAGCCCGGCCACCTGCCGCTTGCAGCTGAGCTATCGCTTCGAGAACGAGGGTGGTTTTTCCTGAGGCCTCTGGACCATATATTTCGACCACACGTCCCCGAGGCAAACCGCCGACCCCGAGAGCCCGATTTAAGCTCCAACTGCCGGTCTTGACAACGTCTATGGGATCGATGGAATTCTTGTCCGACATCATCCAGATGGCCCCATGACCGAACTGTTTTTCGATGTTTTTCAGTGCCTGCTCAAATGTCAATTCGAGCTTTTGTGACTTACTTTTCTGCATTTTAAACCCTTTGCGTAAATTGGAAAATAGCGTTCGAAGGGCGCGACCGACCTCCCTTAACGCGCCCTGGAGTCTTCGTTTCTGCATTTAACCTCTATTGGATTGTGGACCGTCGGTAACTCAAGGCTTCGCATAGGTGGGACTGCTCTATGCTCCCAGCGTCATCTAAATCAGCGATTGTTCGAGCGACTTTAAGAGCCTTAAATAGACCTCGATTGGACAGTGAGAACGAATTGGCAGCGTCCTCTAGAAATTCTCTTAATGGGTCACTCAGTTGACATACATCTGCAACCAATCCCTCAGCGAGATGACTGTTTTGCCAATCTGGGGAATCGGGAAAACGCGCTTTTTGTCGCATGATTGCTGAGTCAACTGGACCTCGGGCTGTGTCTGTCGATGTGCCCTCAATGGCCGAGAGCAATCTGGAGTGTCCGACTGGCTTTAGGTCTAGATGAAGATCGAAGCGATCTGCGAGCGGGCCACTTAGGCGTCTCTGGTATCGCGCGATCACGTCCATCGAGCATGTACACAGTCGAGTGGGATGGCCGCTGTAGCCACATGGACATGGATTCATGGCGCCCACAAGCACGAATCGCGAGGGGTATCTCACAACCATTTTGGCGCGTGCGATCAAGACGTGTCCATCTTGCAATGGCTGTCGGAGGCATTCTAGCGTGGACCGACGGAATTCAAGGAGTTCATCGAGAAAAAGCACGCCATGATGAGCTAATGACACCTCACCTGGCCGAATGTTGATCCCCCCGCCCATCAGGGCCGCGTCAGTGATGGTGTGGTGAGGTGCTCGAAAGGGCCTTTGCTCAGATAATACGGATTGCCCAGGTACAGCTGCGTTGGTCGAGTGGAGCGCAGCGACTTCCAGGCGCTCCCGCTTAGTCATAGGAGATAGTAATCCCGGCAGCCTTTTCGCGAGCATTGACTTACCGCAACCCGGTGGCCCAGACATCAGCAGATTATGACCTCCAGCAGCGGAGATTTGAAGGGCTCTGATAGCCCTCTCTTGCCCCTTTACATCACTCAGGTCTGGGCCGGGTTTTGACACCAACCGACACGTGGAAGACGCTTGAGGGGTCAGGTATCTATCGCCAAGCAAGTGGTTAACCACCTCCGAGAGATGTCTTGCCCCATAGCATTTCAGGCCATCGACTTCGCATGCAGTTTTTGAGTTGTTTTCGTGGGCCAATACAGTGGTGAAGCCGAGCTTTCTAGCATTGAGTGCAAGTGAAAGGATGCCTGTTACGGGGCGAAGTGTTCCATCGAGTGACAATTCACTCACAGCCATGACCTCGTCGAGTGCCCCAGGCGTAATTCGTTTCTGAGCCGCCAATATGGCGAGTGCGATAGGCAGGTCAAACCCGGTCCCTGCCTTGGGTAGATATCCGGGTGCCAGATTGACGGTTACCCGTCCCTTTGGGAAACCATACCCCGAATTCTCAAGTGCAGATTTGACCCGCGTTCTGGACTCACTCACGGAGGAGGTGGGTAAGCCGACGATAGAAAAGACCCGAAGGCCCCGGCTAATGTCTACCTCAACGGTGACCTTTGATGCGTCGACCCCGCAGGCAACGCTCGTATAGCAACTCGCTAGCATTATGTCTCCCTGTGGATTTTATTCGCGGGGAAACCTTGGCAATAGCCATGCCAACTTATGGGTAGGGGTGGGCCTGCCTGAGGCAGGGGGGGGTCCACTGCATCTATTGTCCAGACCGTTTCGACTGTTTAGAAACTGGACATCGATGATAGGGGGGAATTGAAAACGGCCGCTCCATTTGGAGCGGCCGAGAGGCGACGACCGGATTCGAACCGGTGAATGGAGGTTTTGCAGACCTCTGCCTTACCACTTGGCCACGTCGCCAGTAGGCCGTGTTCTAGATGATGTGCGTGTCGTTTGTCAACTTAGAAAAAATACCCCAGATATTCGGGAAGACGGGTAACATCCATCTTTTTCGAAAAATATCCATGTAGGTCTTTTGAGTTGCACAGGGTATCGAGCTCTCTCGGTGGACGATTAGAAAAGAGGACAAACATCAGCTCCGAGTGGGTGCTGTCTGTTTGGACACTACGCACAATATCGTCAAAAGCGAGCCTGGGCATGTCAATGTCGACGAGGAGAACATCGGGTTCTTCATAATCGACTTTGGCGATACAGCCATTTGGGCTGGTTGTTTGTACAACGTCATAACCGTGTTGACGTAAAACATCTACGGTCACCATGGTGCTAATGATGTTATCGTCGACGAGCATAATTTTACGATTTGAATTTGCCATGGGTCGATTATTCTGTTGATTCACTCGAAGTTCAATTATTTCCGTAGTTAATTGTGAAATAAGGACGCTTTATGCAATTTCTGGCCGAACGAGGGTACTGCGATCTTCACTTGCATGCGGTGCCCAATATTGATGATGGCGCCCGTTCGATGGAGGCCGCCCTCGACATGCTGAAGGGGTTGTATGACCTTGGATATCGGCATTTCGTGGTCACGCCCCATGCCGATGACAATCGCTTTACCTATGGCCTGGATGTCATCAGGATGCGTTTTCAGCAGCTTCAGGAAGCGGTCGCGGCGTCAGGCCTTCCCATCGATCTAGCGTGTGGTGCTGAATATACCTACGGTGAGCGTTTGCGTGCGGATATCGCAAGCAAGACCGTGTTCACACTTGCCGAGTCCCGATATGTTTTGATGGAGCTTCCAGAGGCATTCATACCGGCAACCATGCCCTCGACGTTGTATGGGTTTGCCCGCCATGATGTCTATCCGGTCCTTGCACACCCAGAGCGTTGTCGGCCTTTTCAGGATGACCCTGAAGCATTGGAGCGATTGGCGTCAGGCCGTGCCTTGGTCCAGGTGAGTTTCCGGTCTTTGGCCGGAACATTTGGTCGGACAATTAAAAAGACGGCATGGCGCTTGGTCGAAGGGGATATTGCGGATTTAGTGGCCACTGATTGTCACAGCCCTCGTGAATTGCGGAAGGTCGTGCAGCCGGTCATAAAGGCGTTGAATAAGCGACTAGAGCCAGGACATCTTGAACGATTGATGGTGTCGTTTCCCCGGCGACTGGTCGGCGAGGACAGACCCTCGTGAAGACAAGTTTATGGTTTAAATATCTTGTGTCCGTCCTGATAGGGGGAGGGCTCGTCTGGCTCGCTTTTCGGGATGAGGATTGGACTCAGGTCGGTGAGCAATTGACGCGCGTCAATCAGGGCCCATTGATCGGATATCTTGTCCTTTTTTCGCTGGCTCATGTTTTACGGATGGTGCGGTGGGGGGTTCTGGTTCGCGCCCTGGGCACGATTTCCTGGCGGGATACGCTCGCCGCGGGCGCTGTAGGGTATATGTGCATTATGATTTTCCCGCTTCGTCTCGGGGAATTTGTAAGACCTTTACTGGTTCGAGGCCGCGATGGAGTGACAGCCTCCGGTGCATTGGCAACAGTCGTCGTAGAACGGGTGATCGATGGAATTCTATTTGTCGCGTTATTCTTCGTCTTCATCTCACTGTTACCCGACTCTGGAAACCCGGCTGTGGCCACGGTTAAAATTAGTGCCTACGTTGCGGGTGCCGTATTTGTTGTGGCCTTGGTGACCATGGTCGCCGCCTTTCTAAAGCGTGAGCAGACAGTGCGACTTCTTCGTCTCGTGGGAGAGCCCATTCATAGGGGATTGACGGACAAAGCAGTGGGGCTTCTAGATGCCTTTATTGATGGATTAAAGATCCTTCCGGACTGGCGGCGACTCGCCCTTTTTCTTGTGTACACTGTTGTCTATTGGGCGGCCCTCGGCGTTGGAATGAAGCTGATGGCCGATGCAGCTCATATGCCAGATGTCACATGGGTTGGAGGGTTTGCACTCTTGACTGTGCTCACGGTTGGTATCATGGTGCCCGGCGGCCCTGGATTTGCAGGCACCTTTGAGTTTGCACTGAAGGGCGGGTTTGCGCTTTTGCTCTTGGCACCGGAAAGTGTGGCAAATATAACCGTTTATATCTTGATGCTCCACCTGGCTCAGTTGGTTGTTCAGGTTGGCTTCGGTGCGGCCTGCATTCTCCTTGGATTTGTCAAACTATCCGATCTTAAAACGGGTGGGCTGGCCGCGAGAGACGAGTTGGCAAAGTGACTGCGATCAACCCAATTGTCCGAGTAGGGCATTTTGCGGTATCTTAGACGCAACATCTGGTTCCACGGTGACGAAACGAGTTTTTACCTAATGGCTTACCCATCAACACCTAGATTCGGTCTACTGGCGATCATGCTGGTTTGCGCTGCCTGTAATGACCATCCCGTTCAAGCATTGGAAGGGGTCATTACCGCAGTTAATCGCCAGGCAAATGAACTGCCAGCAAAGACCAAGATCGATTTCCTTTTTGTCATCGATACATCGAGTTCTATGTGCCAAGAACAGGAGAATTTGAGTCAGAATTTCTCTGCGTTCTCAGATTTTCTGTTCAACGAATTGGGGGCCTCGGCCGATTATCGACTCGCGGTCACAAACATGGATACGGATGAAGGAAAGGCCAGGGGGCGCTTCCTTGTTAATCCAGCCCCGTTCGCGCCTGATATCAATTGTGCAGGAATTGATGGTGAGCAATTCATACCCAATACGGAAGATTGTCAGGCCCTTGTAGACAATGGCTCGTTACGGGCCGTCTTGAGGGCAGACCAGGTTGGTAGCCAGCAGGAACTGGAACGCTTGTTTCGGTGCATGGCAACCCTTGGAACCGGTGGGTCAGGTGTAGAGCGTGGTTTAGAAGCCATGCGCTTGGCCTTATCCTGTAATGGGCCGAATGCAGACCGATTTGGCGCCTGCTGTATTCCGGATCCAGCTGATGGGTCCGGTCGTCGGAAGGTCTACAACCCGTCTTGTTCGCCGGACATCGTGGATTTTGTCGAGCCTGAATTCCTGAGGCCTGATGCCCTCTTGGTCGTCATTTTTGTGTCCGATGAGAACGATTGCTCCTCGCCATCTGAAAATGCGGAGGAAAGTACGCGGCCAATCTGTAAGTACAACATTGTTGATCAAGATAACGACGGCACCCCAGATGGCTATAATGACAGGGCCTTATGTGATGGGTTAACGCCCTCGGAGTGTTATGCACGAGACTGTGGTCAGTATGCACCCGATGAGTGCCGCCTGAACCGATGCCAGGTTGACACAGCCGCCAATCCGTATTCCTGCGCTCATTTTCCAAGCGCTTTGACCGACGTGGTCGACTACGCTCGATTTTTGGAAAATCTAAAGGCCAATCCCTTAGAGCAGCTCGTCGTCGCGACCATTGTTGGTCAGCGCACGTATACTGAGACCGGGAGCGAAGTTTATTATCGAAACAATACGATGCCGCTCGAGCCCATGTGTACGCCTCAGTCTGGCCCCATCGCTGACGTGCCTGCGAACTTGAGCCAAATTCAGTCCGATCAATGTTGTCCGGGTGGGCGCTGCGAAGGTGCTGTGCAGCCCTCTTGTTATACCATGGGCAACGGGATTGCCTACGCAGGTCGGCGTTATTTAGAACTGTCAGAAGCCTTTGGGAATAATGGGATCGGCTGTCCAGAACTGACCATCGACTCAGCAACACCGAGTCAACAAGACGCATGCGCTAATCTAAATCAAGACGCTGAATGTAGTTGGTTGGCTGAAGATGGGATGAGCCAAAGCACCGGTAAGTGCAGGCCAATTCAAGGTGATGGTCGACTTGCTTGCTCTGAATGTCTGAGTATCTGCGAAGACAGTTTTGCTAGACCCCTCCAAGCCATCAAATCAAAGGTTGCGGAAATTTTGGCGACCTACTGTCTAGACAAGACCCCGTCATGCGTGATTGTCGATGGGCAGGAACGCCGCTATTGCTCTACGCCAGACGAGATTGAGAATCCGAATAATTATCGCAGCAGTATTTTGGTTCGGAGCCAATGCTTATTGACCGAGGCTCAGGGGGGGCGCTGCGAAATGGTTCAACAACCGAGAACGCTCAATCCTAACGAATGGTCTATTGAGCTGGGCGTTGATGAATGTGCTGGTGGTGCACTTGTGCGATTGACCGATCCGCCACCAGCCGGCGCTGAGATCTTCGTCGAGTTCTTTGTTCAGGTCAATGAAGGCGGTGGTGCTAATGAGCCGGGCGGTGACAATCCTAGTTCGGCCAACGATGCCGGCCTGCCGGCCAACGATGCAAGTGGTCAGACCAACGATGCTGCTGGACAATAACAAGGTGACGGTCTTTGAGGCTAGGTGACCAGATGTGGATAGCTAAATATGCGTAAACCTTTTTCCCAATATGGTTCAGATAGTGAACAGGATTCGGTTACGCCCGTCGTGTCGGAGGTGCGCGACGAACTCAATAATATCCGCAATCTCACAATTAAGACGGAACACCAACTCAAACTTGTGAGCAATGAGGTTAAGGCTGTTGCCAACTTCCGCGTTCAGAGTCGGCTCTCAAGATTCTTATCCAGTGGGATAGCCTACCTTCTGTTCTCGTTCATGATCGGCGCAGGCGCATGGCTTTATGTGCAAGCGAAATTGGAAACGGGTCGTAAGCAAGGGGCACTATTTGAGCAAAAAGAGCGGAGCTATCAGCGAGAGGCAGCCGAACTGAGAGGACAATTGGGCCAGTGGCGCCAAATCGAAAGAGAGTTGCTGGAATTTGAAAATCTAGTCAATAAGGGGCGCAAGGAAGAGGCTGTTGAGAAATTCGCTGCCCTAATCAATGTCCGATTCAGAGGCTTACTGGAGACGTTGGTCGCTTCGTATCGAAAAGAGGTTGCTGCTGAAAAGTATAAGCAGGGGCGTATTCTTTTTGAAAAGGGCAGCTTTGACCGCGCCGATGCATTACTTGTGAAATCCTTAGAGTTTGACCCGAAGCCTAAGTATTTCGGCAACTTGTTGTATTACCAGGGCATGTCGGGGTTACGCTTGAAAGACTTCTCCCGCGCTGCGCGACTCTTGCGGCGTGCTCTGGAACACCGGATGGATCGTCGCTTGGTGGCCGATGCTCGATACCATCTGGCCTATGCTCACGATAAGATGGGTGAGAGGCGGACGGCCAAGAACCTGTATTTCCGTTTCTATAATACGTACCAGAAACATCGTTTCCACAAGCGGGCCAAGCAGCGTTTTAAGCGTTTGAAGAAGAAACGTTAATCTGTTTAGCGGTCCTGTTCATTTGTCCATTCATCGATCTTGCGCGAGGCCTTGTGCCCGACTTTGAAGTACGCGCGAAATGCATTGTCATAAGATAGATGAATCCGTTCGATATTTTTCGCATATTTAAGGGCGGGTTTCATGCTTGCGGATGTTTTGAGGCGGCAGTGAAGATTGAGGGATGTCAACGCCCGACGCCATTGTTCTGACCAATCGTTCCAGGATCGGACAGCCGTCTTCTCATGGGCTGTGTCAAACTGCTGTCTTGCATGGCGATGGAGCTGTTCTAGTAGGGCGTCCAAGTCGCGCAAGCATTTTTGTCCATCGGCATCACTGAGTGACAGAGATGAGGGCGTCGATGGTGTCGTCCCGTCCTGCGTCGCAAAGGCGCCAACGGTTGCGGAGTAGGCAATGATGACAAAAAAGGCAAAACAAAGCGCATAGTGGATATAGGTGAAAACCCGTCTGAAAACCGACGGTAGGTCATCGGCCTTCATTTGAGCAACCTGAGATGCGGTTGTTTCACGCGCCCATCGTCTTTTTTAATCCCTGGGTCATCTGCGGAACTCGATTGTTCATCCGCTGCTGCAGTTTCAGTCTCAGTCTCTTTAGGCGTGGTTCCGTACTCGGCGGTCAATTCAACCGGGACATCATCTGGGAACAACAGATGTTTGCCCTCCGCCTGACTGACAATAGCGTAAATTGCATTGTAGGGGAGGACACACAGATGACGTACACCACCGAAAGATAAATTTGCTCGAATTGCAAAAGCACCGACATCAAAGGTGTCAAGATTGAAGGCGTGGCTGAGGTTAAGTGTGAGAGCCGCCGATGACTTGTGAGGCGTTGGGACATCGACGCCGTCTCGACGCGGATCGAGCTGAACGGTGACCATTCCGGAGTCTAACAATTCGATCAATAGACGCCGTTTGCTTAATTCTGCCTCTGTTGGAAAACGCTCGACCATGGCTCAGACCTCTTCGCATTTGCTCATGTCGCTGTAGATACAACACGAAATAGTCGAAAACGCAATCTATGGTGGTTCTAGCATCGACGTTGCGTCTCGCGTGAGTTAGATTAAAACCATGGTTCGTATGTGGATGTAAGAGATTGTCCAAAGCGTCGCTGCTGTTACATTGTTTATTGACGGTCTTTGTCTGGCTCTTGTTGATCCCGTCCGCCTATTCAGCCCGCAATCTGAACGCACCCACGAGCGATGGTGATTCACTCGCGCATCTTTGGCGGCCTGTCTTGTCGTCTGGCGACAGTCTCACAGAAGACCAACTCAAAGACCTGATAAATACGAGTCGTGACATCATGCTCGAAACGGGTATCAGCCGACACCGGGGGGTAGGGAACGCACTCCTCTGGCGGATTCATACCGTGCGGCTCAATGGTGATTTACAACAGGCTGCTGCATTGATTAAAGCTGCGGGTGTGGTTATCCCCGGAACACCGGCCCTGTATCGGGCTCGTGCTCAAGTCAGCCGCGCCGATGCCCCTTGGGCTCTCCACCATTGGGGCCGCCTTGAGGTCAGTCGAATGGTGGCGCATTTGAGTGACTCTGCGGGTCGACTCGGCGTATTCCGAGCGTTTTTCCTGTTCTCGGGTGGTTGCCTTGGTCTCTTCTTCATCTGCTTTATGCTCGGTCAGCTGCTTCGATATGGGCTAAGTATCTGCTTTGGATTCGCGACCAGCATTCCAGGTGCCTATCGGCTTGTCGCGCTGGGTATTTGGGGTAGCTTTTTCCATGTCATGGCCAATCACGTCACCGGTGGCGTATTTGCAATTGCCTTCCTGTTGGTCGGACTTTTAACGGTCTACCAAAGCCGGTTTGAAAGGCGTTTACTGCTGATGGGCTTGGCCTATATAGCCTGTCTGCCCAGCCTGTTAGGCGGGGTTCTGGAATCCTTGGATGAGATGCGACTGGATGCCCGGCAGTTGACGGGTCTCCAAGAAAACCCATATCTCATATCAAAGACCCCTTGGACGACGCCAGAGCGCGTTGAGAAGAGCGACCTGCAGCTGTTAGTCCTTGCTTTGGCCCAAAAGCGAAAAGGTTTGATCGATAAACCCTTAGAGACGGTGTCTGGCGAGATGTTGAATGGAATTGCTCATAGGCCTTTGAAGGGGGCGGGTTGGAACCTGCGGGGCAATCTGCTGCTGGCCGATGGCCAGTATGAACTGGCGAAAAAGGCGTATCTCAAAGCCCGTGGTTGTCTTCCTGGCAGTGCAGCGCCCAGTTTTAATCTGAGCCGACTGGCCAATTTGCAAAGCAAGGCCGCATCGGCGCGTAAACACCTGGCAGATGCAACTGATATTGATGCACAACAGGTGGCCCAATGGTCGGGGCGCGACGGAATGGGGATCAACCGGTACATTGTGGATATTAACCCTGGATTCAGAGCATTGACATGGGCAAATCTAGCCCGCGTCACAGGCGCTTTTGTCGATTCAGAAGCCCTTCGCGAACCGGTTCATTCGCACATTGTGATTTTGGCGTTTTTCAGTTTTTTTGGGTGTTTGATTATCACTCGGATACACAATCGGTTGAACTTGGTCGTGCCCTGTAGCCGATGTGGATGCAGTACCCATATCGCGGCCGCTGAGGGGGAACACCGGTCTGCTGTTTGCGACGACTGTACTCGCGTCTTTCTACGCACATCTCCGGTCGATCGACGAATCAAGATTAAGAAGGAGCAGCACGTTGCCCGATTTGAAGCAGCCTCGAGGCTGGGGCGGCTGCTTGTTGCGCTTTTTCTTCCTGGCGTGGCGGATGCAGCTGGGGGCAAAATAAATCGACTTTTGGTCCAAAGTGTTCTGTTGACAGCCGGGTTATGGTCCTTAGCTGGGGCGCTCTTGCCCGAGTACCTGGAGTCGAGCTGGGTTGCGCCCTACGAAAGTGTCTCGGCCAGCGTTGGGTTTACGTTAATCGGCGTCTCTGTCCTTATGTCGTTCCAATCGGCCCTCAGGATCTACAGGGGCTATGCATGATTGGTGGAGTGATTGGCCAGGCCGGCATAGGGGGTGTTTTACAGGATTGTTTGCGTCAGCGAATAGACGGTTCCGTACGCTTTCGAGCAGAGGGTCGGCGTGATGCTATTACCCTGACATTCAGCGATGGCCATTTAGTCGATGCGCGTCCTGACAAACGCCCAATGGAGGAGCTCTTGGGTGAGCGCTTAGTGCGAGAAGGAGCCCTGAGTAAATCGGACTTGAAGCGTGCCCTCGGGGCGCACAAGAGGACGCGTAAGCGACTGGGTGAAGTTCTCACGGACTTAAATCTGCTGGACTCAGCGCGTATTCAGCATGCGATCGATATCCAGTGTCAGGATACCCTCTATGAACTGTTCGAGTGGCGAACAGGTGAGTATGAACAGCTCCCCTTAGACCAGCCCGTCGTCAGGGTGATGAGTCATGTGAGTATGGACGCTATTCTAGGGGAAGGCTTTCGTCGTTTAGAGGAGTGGCCCGTTATTCGAGCTCGGTTGTCGAACTATAAACTGGTATTCGAGCAGGTTGCAGCAGCCCTGGATGAACACGAACAGCAGCAATTGAGCGAAGCCCAGCGGCGACTCTTACCATTGGTCGATGGAAAGTGCACAGTCTTCCAGCTTATCCAGCGCTCCGGATTGGGCGAATTCTCGGTTGCAAAGGGCCTGGCATCCTTGATGAGCCGCGGCTTGATTAAGGCGAAGAGAGGACATTCGTTTTCTGAAGACCCTATGGGGCGGCATAAAAAGCGCTTTGGGGTTGTTTTCTGGCGTTTGATTTGGAACCTGAGTCTTGTCGGCTTCGCGGTCATCGTGTTCGCCGGAGACGGAGATTGGCTCGAGACTGACCCGGTGTCGATGAGTGAGTCCAGTGGCACTCTAGTCGACCCGGCGTTCGTGCGTCTTGAGTTGGCGGAGTTTGTCGAGACCTATCGAGTGTTTAAAAAACAGTATCCAAAAGACCTTGAGGCGCTTCAGAATGCCCAGCTTTTTTTAGCGGATAGAGTGGCAGCGGCAAAAGAACTCGGTCTAGAACTAATCAGTATCGGCTCGGATTACGATATTCGAGTTGTAAAGGAAAATGACCATGCCCGACCGTGACTCGTTGATGACGCAGATTAATGTCTCTGAAGGGGCTTTGGTGTTGGCGCCGCTGTTCGGCCCCCAGGATCAGAATCGAAGATTGTTAGAACGTCGACTCAGTGTAAAGATCGGCGGGCGCGGTCAAATTATCACGGTTAAAGGGTCCGAGCCTGATCGCGATTTTGCCGAGCGTGTCATAGGTCAGTTGCTAGTGCGGATCCGGGCAGGGGGAACGGTCTTTCTTCATGACATCGACCAGGCCATTGGCGTTTTGGAGTCTGACAAATCGAGTGAGGCGTTTTTAGAAGGCCCTGGTGAGTCGGTACTTGAGGTCGGCATGGGCAAGGTCGCACCCAAGAGTCACAACCAGAGAGCCTACCTCAATGCGCTCGCTGAACATGACCTGGTCTTTGCAACAGGCCCCGCCGGTACAGGAAAGACATATCTGGCTATGGCTGCCGCGGTCTCTGCGCTCAAGAGGCGCGAAGTGGAGCGCATCGTATTGGCGCGACCTGCGGTTGAAGCCGGTGAACGCTTGGGGTTTTTGCCCGGAAGCCTTGCAGAAAAAGTGAATCCGTATCTAAGACCACTCCATGACGCATTAATTGATCTGATGGGTTTGGATGCCGGGGCAAAACTGATTGAGAATGGTGTGGCAGAAGTGGCCCCACTTGCATTTATGCGGGGCCGGACCCTGAATCGCTCGTTTGTCATTTTGGACGAAGCTCAGAATACCACCCGTGAACAGATGAAGATGTTCTTAACGCGGCTCGGATACGGATCGCGAGCTGTGGTCACGGGCGATGTGACTCAAATTGATTTGGATGGTGGACAGCGCAGTGGGCTGGTTCATGTTCTAAAACTACTGAAGACTGTACCGGGTGTGGCGTTCGTCGAGCTGGAAGCACAAGACGTGGTGCGCCATGGATTGGTGCGCGCTATCGTTCAGGCCTATGACCAAGAAGCGAAGAGTTAGGCTTGGAATGATTTCTATATCAACTCGCAAGACTGTGCGCTCGATTTGCCCTCCTGATTTCGTCCGACGTCGCGCGGTCCGCTGCCTTAAATTGCTCGGATTTGCAGAGGCACAGCTCTCTGTTTTGCTGACCTGCGATAACGAAATCAGGGAATTGAACCGGATTTATCGTCAACTAGACAAGCCGACCGACGTATTATCCTTCCCGCAATATGTCGCAATGCCCGTACATCAGATCCCTCGGACTGGGCTTCTCGGGGATGTCATTATTAGCCTAGATACGGCGGCACGCCAGGCACA
>MDTC01085796.1_pt1 | contig 13634 bp, 9 predicted proteins | sample 811181 | NCBI WGS metagenome assembly MDTC01 (sample SAMN05326644, study PRJNA326480) | marine metagenome | isolation source: seawater | place: Pacific Ocean: North | collected 2011
CATAAGTATTGTTCTTTTTGTTTTTAATTTTTTAGGTTCTTGCAAAGAATTTAATCATGATGAATATTTTTTATTATCAAAATCTGACTACAGTGATATGGTATACGCTTCATGGCTTGGACAACTTGTTGGTAATATTTATGGACTTCCCCATGAAAATCAATATGTAGATAATCCAAGACCAGATAGTTTAATGAATTTGGAATATGGAAGTTATCATTTAAAATTAATGGAAGAAATTAACGGAGCTTTTTCAGATGATGATACAGATATTGAATATATGTATCTTTTACAGATGGAAAAATTTGGAATTGAACCAACTTATTTGGAATTATCAAAAGCTTGGACTTATCACATAAGAGATAGGGTTTGGCTTGCTAATAGAGCAGCATTAGCCGCTATGAAAAATGGAATATCACCTCCATTGTCTGGTTCGAAAAAGTATAATCCCCACTGGTTTCAAATTGACCCTCAATTAGTTAATGAAATATGGGCTGTTACATCTCCTGGCATGATAAATTATGCATGTGAAAAATCAAAATGGGCTGCAAAAATAACAAATGATGATTGGGGTGTCGAACCGACAATTCATTATGCGGCAATGTATTCAGCTGCCTTTTTTGAAAAAGATATTAATGAATTAATAAAAATTGGATTAAATGCTTTACCTAAAGATGGGGTTTTTTATAAAACCATAATAGAGGTTCAAAACATATATAACAAATTCCCAAATATTAAAGATTGGAAAAAAGCTAGATTAGAATTATCAAATAAGTTTTATGTTAATGAATCAATTGAAACTAAAACTATTTGGAATGCCAATTTAAATGGGGCTTGTGGTATTTTGGCACTTTTATATGGAAATGGAGATTTTTTAACCACTTTAGATATAGCTTCTGGATTAGGATTTGATGCTGATAATCAAACAGCAACTATGTCAGGGCTTTTAGGTATAATAAATGGAACTAAAGGAATACCTAAAAGGTTATTATTTCCAATCAAAAATTCAGGGTGGGAATTGCCCTTTAATGATTATTACAAAAATATTTCTAGATATGATCTTCCGGATGTTAAGATTTCGGAAATTATTAAAAAGACTATATTACAAGCTGAAAAAATTATTTTATCTAAAGGAGGTGAAATTATCAAAAAAGAAGATAAAGTTTTTTATAAAATAAAAAAATCAGCTGAATTTGAGCCTAATTTAGAGATCGCCAAAATCCCTTTTGTAATTTTAAATAAAGGAAAGACGAATTCATATTCAATTACTAGTTCATATTCAAATAGATTAATAAAATGGGAGATTGACTCTAAAGCCCTTCCGGATGGAATTACTTTTGAGAAAGGAGTTTTTAATGGTATACCTACTAAAAGTGGAGAGTTTTCAGTTAATGTTAAAGCAATTTATAAGAATCAAGAAAAATCAACTATTTTTAATTTTATTGTTTTTGAAAAAAATTTAGCTCAAGAAAAAAATATTATAATTTCATCCGTTTATAAAACAGATAAAGTTAGAAGGGATAATATGTGGATTACGGTTGGCAAAAATCTTTTTTCTGATAATATCTCAATAATAAATGATGGCAAAATAGGTGGTGATAGATCTGTTTTTTATAGTATCGATAACGCTAAAACTCCTCATGAAGATTACTATGGATATAAGTGGGAAACTCCTGTTAATATTGGAAATATTGTTTTTACAACAGGAAGTATGGAAGAAAATGGTGGATGGTTCAAAAATTTAAAAGTTGAAATTATTAATAAAAAAGGGGTTTGGGAAAAAATAAAAACACCTATTCAGATTCTACCAAAATTTGATTTTTCAAACAATTTCATCAATAAAGCTCATTTTATGAGTTATCGAATTCAATTTGATGAAGTTAAAACAAGCGGGATAAGAATCATAGGAGATGCCGGAGGGGTTGATCATTATCATCATGGCAGTAAAAATGTTTTTTTTACTAGTATTACTGAGTTAGAGATATATGAACAACTCTAGTTTTAGAAAAATTTTATTAAATTTAGGTTTAATAAAAACCGTAGTTATTTTAAAAATTATAAAATTAATTTTTGTTCTAGTAAGTTGTTCAGTATTTTTTTATTGTTCATCTAATCAATTCATAGATAAACCAAACATTATTTTGATAATGTCAGATGACATGGGGTATTCAGATATTTCTTCTTATGGAGGAGAAATCAGCACTCCTAATATTGATGATTTAGCGATGAAAGGATTGAGATTTACTCAGTTTTATAACACATCAAGATGTTGTCCTACTAGAGCATCTTTACTTACAGGGCTTTACGCTCATCAAGCTGGAATGGGAGGTATGGCAGATAGTGGAGATAGGGGAACTCCAGCTTTCAGAGGAGATTTAAGCAACAACGCTGTAACTATTGCTGAAGTCTTAAAGGAATCAGGATATTCAACATATTTATCTGGAAAATGGCATATTACCCCATATGATGATTCTCCGGAAGGAATTAAAAACCCAAATAAATCAAATTGGCCTGTTCAAAGAGGATTTGATAAATTTTTTGGAATGATTTCTGGGGCTGGAAGTTTTTTTGATCCTAGATCATTGGCAATTGATAATGAATATATCGCGCCAACAAAAGATTTTTATTTTACAGATAAAGTAACGGATTATGCCGTAAAGTTCATTAACCAAAACTCAAATAAAAACCCTTTTTTTATGTATGTGGCTTATACTGCTCCACATTGGCCGCTTCATGCTCTATCCGAAGATATTGAAAAATATAAAGGAAAATATGATAAGGGATGGGACCAAATTAGGAAAGAAAGATTTTCAAGAATGAAGGAGATGGGAATAATTAAAGATCAGTGGGAACTTACCTCTAGAGACATAAATGTAAAAGATTGGTCTGAAGAGATAGAAGATAGAGATTGGGAGATTAGAAATATGGAAGTATATGCTGCCATGATTGATAGAATGGATAATGGAATAGGTAAAATTATTAATAGTCTTAAAGAAAAGGGAGAGTATGAAAATACTTTAATATTTTATTTGCAAGATAATGGAGCCTGTTCAGAAGAATTGGATTGGGTCAAAGACAGACAAGTTCCTGATGTTAGTCAAAATCCAATGGATCCATTGGCAATTCAAACTAAAATGATCCCAACAATTACTCGTGAGGGGGAACCTGTAAGATTAATGAAAAATGCTTTGGCAGGAGGGCCTGAAAGTTATTCTGCATATGGCCCTTCATGGGCAAACGCCAGCAATACTCCATTTAGAGAATATAAACATTATGTTCATGAAGGAGGAATAGCCACTCCTTTAATTGTACATTGGCCAAATACTATAAAAGCAAATGGAGATTTTAGAAGGCAGCCTTCTCATCTTATTGATATAATGGCTACGTGTGTTGAAGTTAGTGGCTCAAAATATCCAAGAAATTATAAAGGAAATACAATAACACCAATGGAAGGGAAAAGTTTAGTTCCTGCTTTTACTAATAGTAACTTAAATAGAGAAGCTCTTTATTGGGAACACTCAGGGAATAGAGCAGTGAGAATGGGTAAGTGGAAATTAGTTTCAAAAGCAGGTAAAGATTTGAAAATGTCTGGCCAATGGGATAAAATTGATAAATTAGACCAGGAGCTATGGGAGTTATTTGATATGGAAATTGATAGAACTGAGACAAACGATATTTCCAATAAGCATCCTGAAAAGGTTAAAGTAATGTCTCAAATGTGGATGGAATGGGCTAGAAAAACAGGAGCAATTCCCAGGCCAAATTAATTTTTATGGTAAGATTATTAATTTTATTAATCTTTCTTTTATTTAATTTTTCTTGCTCTCAAGAAAGGTCTAAGCCAAATATAATTTTAATTATGGCCGATGATCTAGGCTATGAATGTTTAAATGTAAATGGAGGTAAATATCAGACTCCTAATCTTGATAAATTAGCTTTGAATGGAATAAGGTTTGAAAATTGTCATTCGCAACCAATATGCACTCCATCTAGAGTAAGAATAATGACTGGTAAGACTAATAAAAAAAATTATGTTGACTTTGGAATTTTAGATAAAAAAGAAGTTGTTTTCAGTCAATTATTAAAGAAGAATGGGTATAAAACTTTAATCGCTGGAAAATGGCAGTTGCAGTTAGACAAAACTCCTGATTTGCCAAAACATTTTGGATTTGATGAACATATCTTGTGGCAGGTTAAGACAAAAGGAAGGGATTCCACTGGATTAGATAAACGTTATGTTAATCCTGAATTAGAAATAAACGGGGAAAAATATGAGGAAAATGAAGGAAAGTATTCTACAGATTTAATAGTTGACTATATTAATGATTTTATGAGTCGAAATAAAGAACAACCATTTTTAGTTTATTATCCGATGATACTCACACACTGTCCTTTTGATCCGACGCCTCATTCAAGTGATTGGGATCCAAGTGACATGGGATCTAAGACTTATAAAGGCGATGCAAAATACTTTCCTGATATGGTTTCTTATATGGATCATTCCATAGGAAGAATAGTCCAGCAGTTAGATAATCTTAAGCTTCGCGAGGACACTTTAATTATTTTTACTGGGGATAATGGAACCGATTCACCAATTGTTTCTGAAACTATAAATGGTGAAATTATATGGGGTAAAGGCAGAACAACTGATAATGGGACTCATGTGCCTCTTATTGCTTCTTGGAAAGGAAAAGTAAAAGAAGGATCAGTGAATTCTAGTCTAGTTGATTTTAGTGATTTCTTGCCTACTATCTGCGAAGCAACTGGGACCGATTTTCCAAAAGAAAGTTATGTTGATGGAGTTAGTTTTTTACCTCAAATTCTTGGTGAAAATCAATCAAATAAAAAATTTATTTACTCCTGGTATTTTCCCAGGCCCTATATAAAGGTTGAAGATAATAACCCGATTGAATGGACAAGAAATGAATTTTATAAATTATATGGAGATGGCAGGTTCTTTAATGTTAAAAATGATTTTCATGAAAAAACTCCTCTAAATAAAAATGAATTAGATGATTCCCAAACAAAAAACTATAATGAGTTAATGGCCGGATTAGAAGTATATAAAAAAATTAAGTGGGAAAAATCTTTGTAGTTATTTTATTTTTTAAGAATTATTTATGTTAAGAATTTATTTTTTAGGAATTATAATTTTAATTTTTGCAATTTTAATTAATGGAATTGCAAGTTATATAGGATTAAAAACTTGGTATGATTTTCTTCAAGGATTATCTCTTAAAACCCCTATAAAAGAACTTTTATCTTTCTTTGATATTTTTTGGCTTTTTGTTTTGTATCCTTTTTTATTAGGAGTAAGTTGTTTTTTAGGAGATCTTTTTTTTGAAAGATTTTTTAATTGAAAGAATTTGTGATCAAATTATAATCTTTATCTAAAATGTTATAAGAATAATTATTTTTTTTATCCAAAGGGGGTATTAGAATTTTCTTTCTTATAATTTTTGAAGGTGTTGAACAACACATATTTACTGCATCATTAAAAGATAAACCAACTTTTTGAATTAGATTTTTAAAACTCTCATGCATTGTGATCGATGAGCCTGATAAAATGCCATTGTTTTGATATATTTCACCTTTAAGTTTATGAGTATATTCTCCTTTTGAAGATTCTGTAACGGCATCTGTTATTGAGAAAAGTTTATCTTTTTTTAAAGAGAAGGCATGCTTTATCATTTTAAAATCAACATGGTGACCATCACAAATAATACTAGAATAGATTTTTTTGTTATTCAAAATCGCTAATACTAATCCAGGATTTCTGTGGTGAAAGCTCGGCATAGCATTAAATAAATGAGTTGCAGCATTAAGTCCTCTATTAATATATTTTTTTGCAGTTTTGAAATCTAAATTTGAATGTCCAATAGAGATTATGATTCCTTCACTTTGAATTAAATCAATAATTTCATCATTTACAACCTCTGGAGCCAATGTAATCATACTTATGTTTCCATTAGCATGAGATAATATTTTTTCAACTTCTTTTATTTTAGGAGAATGAATGTGTTTTAATGAATGAGCTCCATTTTTTTTAGGATTAATCCATGGTCCTTCAACATGGAGGCCAATACAACCTTCACCCCCTTTTGATTTATAATCTTTAACTGCATCAATACATTCAATAATTTTACTAAAAGAAATTGAAGCAATAGTGGGTTGAAAAAAGAAGGTCCCGCTTTTAAGATTATGTAAATGTATTTTCTTTATAGTTTTTGCATTACTCTCCTCCATTAATAGAGAGCCATCGGCACCATAAATTTGAAGATCTATAAATCCCGGAATCATATATTCATAGGATTTTTTTTCTTCAAAAGATTCAAAATCTAAATTAGTAATTTTGGAATTAGTAGTTTTAACGCAAACATTATTAATAATTTTTTCGCCAGTATGAAGTTTTTTAATATGATAACTAATTTCCATAAAATTTTTAAAATTATTTTAAATTTAAGTTTTTATAAATAAATCAATGAGAACGAACCTAATTTTCAAGTTATTAATTAGCACGGCATTTTTTATTTTATTTTCATGTAACATTAAAAAAAATATTGAAAAGCCTAATGTTATTTTGATTTTAACTGATGATCAGGGTTGGGGAGATTTAAGCGTTAACGGTAACAGAGATCTAGGAACTCCAAACATTGACTATTTAGCAGTTAATGGTGTAAAATTTGATCGTTTTTTTGTGAGTCCAGTTTGTTCTCCAACTAGAGCGGAAATTTTAACAGGGCGACATCATGTTAGAACAGGAGTTTATGATGTTTCTAAGGGTGGAGAAAGAATAAATTTAGATGAGGAGACTATTGCAAATGTTTTAAAAAAATCCGGATATCAAACTGCTGCTTACGGCAAATGGCATAATGGGATGCAAGCTCCTTACCATCCAAATACTAGAGGATTCGACGATTTTTATGGTTTTTGTTCTGGTCATTGGGGAAATTATTTTGATCCAGTTCTTGAGCATAATGGTAAATTAGTAAAGGGTAAAGGATTTGTTATAGATGATTTTACTGATCATGGGATAGATTTCATAAAAAAGAATCAAAACAAACCTTTTTTTCTTTTTTTACCATTTAATACTCCACACAGCCCTATGCAGGTCCCTGATCGCTTTTGGGATAAATTTAAAAATAAAGAGATATCTCAAGAGGGGACATTTTCAAAACCTTCTAACGACAAGTACTCAGGGATAAATTTAAAAAAAGGTTTAGATCATACAAGAGCAGCTCTTGCAATGTGTGAGAATATCGATTGGAACATTGGAAGAATAGTTGATGCTTTAAAGTCTTTAGAAATAGAAAAAAATACTATTATTATTTTTTTATCCGATAATGGACCAAATGGTCATAGATGGAATGGAAACATGAAAGGGATTAAAGGATCTACTGATGAGGGCGGAGTCAGATCTCCAATGATTTTTTATTGGGAAGGGAATATGCCTAATGGTAAAACAGTAAAAAAAATTGCTAGCGGAATTGATTTATTACCTACACTAAAAGACTTAATAGGCATAAAATCAGAACCTAAAAATGAATTAGATGGAATAAGTTTAAAAAAATTAATTTATGAAAATGATCTAGCATGGGAGGACAGATATATTTATAATTATTGGAGAAAAAAATTGAGTGTAAGAAGTCAAAATTTCAGGCTAGATAATAAAGGACTTCTTTTTAATATGAAAGAGGATCCATTTCAGTTAAAAGATGTTTCTAAAGAACACCCAGAGGTTTATAATAAAATGAATGAAGCTAAAATTAAATGGGAAGATGAAGTTTTGAGTGAATTAGATAATTCAGCTAAAAGATCATTTATTATTGGGCATCCTAAAATGAAATATACGCAGATTCCAGCTAGAGATGCGACGCCAAATGGAGCAATAAAAAGATCTAATTATTATCCAAATTGTAGTTATATGACCAATTGGATCGATATAGATGATTCAATTACATGGGAAGCTGAAGTGATTGAGGAAGGCAATTTCCAAGTAAGTTTGTATTACACATGTTCTAAGGATGCTATCGGTTCTGAGATCGAACTGAGTTTTTTGGATTCCAGATTAAAAAACAGCATTAGTGAATACTATGATCCTAAAGAATATGGGTCTGAAAAGGATAGGTCTCCAAGGATTGAGTCTTATGTTAAAGATTTTATTCCTTTAGAAATGGGAACTATAAATTTGAAGAAAGGGAAGGGAAAATTAGTATTAAAAGGTTTAAAAAAGAAGGGAGAAGAATTGATGGATTTCAGATTGTTAATGTTAAAAAGAATATAAAATTTTGATGGGATCTATTGCAACAATTGATGTTATTATTTTTTTCACTTATGTGGCTGGAATTTGTTTTTTTGGAGTTTCTTTTTTTAACAAAAATAAAACTTCAAAAATGTTTATTCTGGCTGGTGGTAGAATTCCTAGTTGGGTAGTTTCTTTTTCAATTTTTGCAACTTTTGTTAGCAGTATAAGTTATTTGGCTCTTCCTGGAAGTGCTTACGGTTCGAATTGGAACGCCTTTGTTTTTAGTTTGTCTCTTCCAATTGCTTCTTTAATAGCAGTAAAATATTTTGTTCCCCTTTATAGAAGGATAAATAGTGCTTCTGCATATGCCTATATGGAACAAAAATTTGGAACATGGGCAAGGATATATGTATCGTTTTGTTATCTGTTGACTCAAGTGATGAGGATCGGGACGATTCTTTATTTATTGGGTCTTACTTTGAATACTTTTATGGGGTTTAATTTATCTGCTGTAATAATTTTGACTGGATTAATTGTTGCGGTTTATTCTGTTTTTGGAGGCATTCAAGCAGTCGTATGGACAGATGCAATTCAAGGTATTATTTTAATTATTGGAGCAGTAATATGCCTCTTATATATCCTTTTAGGTTCTGATTTAGGAGCAAAAGAAATAATGGAAATAGCTTTAGATGATGATAAATTTAGCCTAGGAAGCTTTGGGATTGAACTATCATCACCGACTTTTTGGGTAGTTTTGGTTTATGGTCTTTTTATAAACCTTCAGAATTTTGGGATAGATCAAAATTATATCCAAAGATATCTGTTGACAGATTCTGAAAAAAAAGCAAAGATTTCTGCTCTTCTAGGGGGATTAATTTATGTTCCAGTATCCGCTCTTTTTTTATTTATAGGAACTGCTCTTTATAGTTATTATAGTAATACGGGACTTTTACCTTCATCTATAATTGGATCCCCAGATAAGGTTTTCCCTTATTTTATTGTAAATGTTTTACCTCAAGGATTGACGGGAATATTGATTGCTTCAATTTTTTCTGCTGGAATGAGCACTCTTTCAACTAGTTATAATAGTTCTGCTACCGTTATTTTAATCGATTATTATAATCGGTTTTTTAAAAATCTTGGAGATGAAAAAACGCAAATGAGAGTATTGTATTTTTCTACAATTTTGATCTCTTTTTCTGGAATACTGATTGCATTGGCTATGATTAATGTTAAAAGTGCTTTAGATGCATGGTGGGAATTAGCTTCAGTTTTCAGTGGAGGAATGCTTGGTCTATTTTTGATCGGATTAGTTCCAAAATTAAATAGTAAAATAACTCCAATAATTGGAACTATAATGGGGGTATTGGTTATTTTACTTTTAAGTATTCCTAATGCTTTTGATCAGGTCTTTGGTTTTCAAAATCCATTTCATTCCTACTTGACTATAGTAATAGGAACGGGGACTATATTTTTTGTTGGGTTTTTAGGGATTTTTATTTTCAAAGGAGAAAAATAATAATTCTATTTTGCTATATTGTAATAAAACGATATCCGATCATGAAAAATTACTTTTATTTATTCCTAGTACTTCTCTTTTCTTGCAATTCTAATGAATTAAAAAATGATATAGATCAGGAAAAGATTTTATTTGATTATCAAAAATGGGACTTTAAATCTTATCCAGAGAATAGTTATACATGGGAGAGTGAAGGCCTTTTCATTGAAAATATATCAGTTCCCGAAATGTTATTATACAGGGCTAAAGGAGCTTCTATTTCTGATAAGACTATGATAATTTGTCCTGGTGGAGGACTTTTTTTTAGTGCTTATGAAAAGGAAGGCACTAAGTTGGCTGAAAAATTAAGTGAAAATGGAATCAATGCAATAGTGTTAAAGTATCGATTGTATCCTAGAGAAGGTTCTGTTATTAAATGGATTTCTGATAAATGGGAAAATCCTAAAATGGTCCAAGACAGTGCAAAAACAATTTTGCCATATTCTTCTAAGGATGCTTTAGATGCAATTGCGCATATTAGATCAAATTCCACAAAATACGGTGTTAATGGTAATAAAATCGGGTTAATGGGTTTTTCTGCTGGAGGAGCTGTTACAATGGAGGCTACTTATAAGTCAGACATCACTAATGAGCCAAACTTTATTGCTCCAATATATCCATGGATGGCGATAGTTGAAGATCAGAAAGTCCCTAAAAGTAAACCTCCTGCATTTATTGCTTGTGCTAATGATGATCCCCTATTGTTAGCTGCTCCAAGTGTAAAAATTTATCAAGAATGGATTTCAGTTGGAGCCAGGGCAGATCTTCATATGTTTGAGAAGGGAGGGCATGGATTCGGAATGTTTCCTAAGAATCTTCCTGTTGATAGTTGGTCGGACTTATTGGTAGATTGGATACTAAATCTTGAGTAAATGACTCCTTATAATGATCATAAAGATATTCCTGGCAATCCATCTACTGCAAAAACAAGCAAAAAAACTCTTAATAAAAGATTAAATGAAGAACCCCTTAGGTGTTTGACTGAAGAGCAGTGGGATTTTTGGATTTATAATGGTTATGTTGTAATTAAAAATGTTATTTCGAAAGAACAAGCTGATAAAACAGCTTCATTTTTATGGGAATTCGAGGAAAAAAATCCTATAAATAAAGATTCATGGTATACTCCTCCCAGAGCTGAAATGAAAATGAAAGAGCTTGCAGGAACTGGTATGGTTGAGGTTTATAACCATCAATTATTATGGGAAAATCGGCAAAATCAGAAAATATATGATGCTTTTGTTGATATATGGGGGTCTGAAAAATTATGGGTTTCAATCGATAGGGCAAATTTAAATTTTCCATTAAGGCCTGGTTTTGAATATAAGGGTTTTATTCATTGGGATTACGATCCTAAAACAAAACCTCAAAATGTACAAGGCGTTTTAGCTCTTTCAGATCAAATGGATCAAAATATGGGGGGGTTTCAATGTATTCCTTGGCTTTATAGAAATTTTGATCAATGGATAAAAACTCAAAAAAATGATCATGATCCATTTATTCCTGATGTTACTGGTTTGGAGGATAAGATTGTTAAAGTGGGTCTTGAGGCAGGGGATTTGCTTATTTTTAATAGCTTAGAACCTCATGGGATTAGACCTAATATTAGTGAGGATAAGGTAAGAATAGCGCAGTACATTTCAATGATGCCTTCTCAGGAAGAAAATATTGATTTAAGAAATTGGAGAATTAATTCTTGGAAAAATAGAATAGCTCCAGAGGGTTATGCCTTTCCTGGTGATCCCAGAAATTTGGAAAAATTAAAATATAAAACTGCTGATTTAAGTTTATTAGGAGAAAAGCTTTTAGGCTTAAAAGCCTGGTAAATACTCCTTTTTTTTTGGTGTGTAAACAGCTTTTCTCTCCCCCTTTTTCTTGCAATTTTTGAAAAATAATAGAAAAAAAAATAATATAAATAATATTGATTTAGAAAAAATTTGGAAAATAATTGGAAAATAATTGGAAAATTAAAATAATATTTTATATATTTACATCATATTTTTAAAAATAGATTAAAAAATGGATTTAAAGAACGAATTTAAAGTTGATGTTACTGATGATTATAAATCATTCAAATTTTTAGACACCAATAGGGAGCCTAACGAGAGAATTGTTAAAAAACTTGAAAAAAGTATTCGTGATAATGGGGTTCAAATACCAATTATTGTTAATCAAAAGAAACAAATTGTTGATGGACAGCATCGGTTCTGGGCTTTAAATAGATTAGGGTATAAAATCCCTTATATAATAAGTAAAACTTGGAAGGATGATAAACATACCATTGAAATTAATAATACAGGTTCTAAATGGAACGCAATGGATTTTGCTAATTATGCTGCTGAGAGTGGAAATCTCGATGTTCTTGAGGGAATAAAAATAGCTAATAGATGGGAACAGCAAACAGCAAAAAAACTTCGTCCAACTACTGCTCTTGAAATATTAATGGAGGGAAGATCTCATGCGGGATTGCTAAAAAAATTAAAAAACCTTACCTATAAATTAGATAGAACAAGAGGGGAACAAGTTTATGATTCATTAAATGAGATGAGTAAACATAAAATGAAGGCAAGTCCTTTTTCTGCTAAAATTGCTAGAGCCATTAAAATCATGAATTATGATTATGATGATTTAGATGAAGAAGTAATTGCAATAATGTGTACGGATAATTATGTTCAAAATTTCAATAAAGAGAACGATCAATTAGAATATTTAAAAGATATTTATTTGGAAGCGGAACAGAAATACAAACCTAAAAAATAGTTCTGAAATCAAATTCCAATTTGATTCTAAAAAAAAATTGATTTTTTTCTGATTTTAAATTGATTTAATTTATTTAAGTCAATACTTTTTAGTCTATTTTTTTAGAAATAGAATTAAGATCAAATATTCAATTTGTTGATTTTAAGATAAATAACTAATTAAATTCGTAATTTTAGTACTAAAATTACGCGGTATAGTTCAGATGAAATAAAATATTAATACACAAAGTGATGAAAAAATTATTAACAATTATAGCATGTAGCTTTTTTCTAAATGCTTTTAGTCAAAATGCTAGTCCAACAATTAATTATCAGGCAATAATTAAAGATGCACAAGGCAATGTATATTCTAATACCTCTATTGGAGTGGAATTTCGTATTGGATTTTATAGTAATGGTTCAAATTATCTTTATTCAGAGACTCATACCACTACAACAACCTCCTCTGGACAAATAAATCTTTTAATTGGTACAGGTAATAGAGGGAATGACGGTCAATTAGCCATTGATGTAGATTGGACTCAACAGGGTATATATTTAACCACTTTAGTAACTATTGCTGGAACTACTACCAGTTTTGGAACGGATAAATTAAATCATGTTCCTTTTGCTATATCAGCTTTAACAGTAGTTAATCCAGTATTCTCAATTTCTAAACAATTTGATAATTTTTTGGCAACTACTGGCTCACCAACCACTCATTCCACTGCCTATGGGCAAGAGGCCTTACGTAATAATCAAGCAGGAGGGCAGGCAAATACTGCTATTGGCTCAAAAGCTCTTCGCAACAACACAACAGGTAGCTCTAATGCTGCTCTGGGCCATGGGGCTCTTCAAGTAAATACTACTGGAAGTATGAATAGTGGTTTTGGACATAATGCGCTTCATTCAAATACTACTGGATCGAATAATGTTGGAATTGGACCATTCGCAATAAGATCAAATACAACTGGGGCAGATAATGTAGGCTTAGGATATAGTGCTCTTTATAAAAATACTTACGGACACGAAAATGTTGCTCTTGGTAATTGGTCTTTGTATGATACTACTACTGGAGTTCAAAATACAGCAGTAG
>MDTC01111616.1_pt1 | contig 13634 bp, 9 predicted proteins | sample 811181 | NCBI WGS metagenome assembly MDTC01 (sample SAMN05326644, study PRJNA326480) | marine metagenome | isolation source: seawater | place: Pacific Ocean: North | collected 2011
CGCATTTACAAACAGCGCAGCCAGTCAGTTTTGGCCATCACATGTTAGCGTGGTTTGAAATGCTGGACCGTGATTACCAGCGTCTGCTTGATTGCCGTAAAAGAATAAACCTGTCACCTTTAGGTGCCGCGGCTTTGGCCGGTACAACTTTCCCCATCGACAGAAATTACACTGCCGAGCTACTGGGCTTTGACGCGCCGACAGCCAACTCACTGGATTCGGTTGGCGACCGTGACTTTGCCATCGAATTAGCCGCCGCTGCCAGCTTGATCATGATCCATCTCTCCCGATTCTCAGAAGAGCTGGTTCTATGGACCTCGGCGCAATTCGATTTTATAGAACTACCTGACCGCTTCTGCACCGGCTCATCCATCATGCCGCAGAAGAAAAATCCGGACGTACCTGAGTTGATTCGTGGTAAATCCGGGCGTGTGACCGGGCACCTGGTTTCTCTACTCACTCTGATGAAGTCGCAACCACTGGCCTACAACAAGGATAATCAGGAAGACAAAGAGCCGCTGTTTGATTTGTTGGATACGCTCAAGGATTGTCTCTATGCCTATAGCAGCATGATGCCAGTACTGATTTGCAAGCGAGGAAACATGCGAAGCGCGACCTTAGAGGGTTATGCCACCGCTACTGATCTTGCAGACTACCTGGTTAAGAAAGGCGTGGCGTTTCGTGATGCCCATGAAATCGTTGGCAGCGCTGTGGCGGCAGCAATTGCCGCAAACAAAGACCTGGCAGAACTGTCGCTATCTGACCTACAGGGTTTTCACGCCGATATCGCCGAAGATGTTTTCGACGTGCTGACTCTCGAAGGTTCTCTCAATGCCCGCGATCACCTCGGCGGAACAGCGCCGAGGCAAGTTAAAGCAGCTGTAGCCCAAGCGCGGGAAAAACTGCAGCGCCGTTAGAGACTCCGGGTTTTGGGTTCTAGGGTACGGGTGGCGCCTGCAATTCTATTTCGTACTCCAGAGACCGATTGTCGCGTTGGGTCTTTACCGTAACGGTCTCACCCGCCCTGCGATTCTCAAGTAATGCGGCAAGATCGTTCTCATTGCGAATATCTTGCCCATCGATACCGACGATAACATCACCAATGCGAATACGCCCTCGGTCTGCCCTGCTTAAACCGCGCATACCAAGACGTTCCGGATCGCTACCGGCGACCGTATCCAGCACGATCACACCTTTCAGGTTCCACAGCTGGCGATAGTAGTCCGGCTGGGGGAGTAAATTGATTCCCAGTATCGGGGTTTGTACGCGCCCATATTGGATGAGTTCGGGGATGATGCGTTTAACGGTATTGGCCGGAATGGCAAACCCAATACCGGAGCTGCCGCCGCTTGGACTATATATTGCTGTGTTTACGCCCACCAACTGGCCCAGGCTATTAATTAGTGGCCCACCAGAGTTGCCCGGATTGATAGCCGCATCAGTCTGTATGACATCGCGAATCTTCCGGCGCGTGACCGAATCGATCTCACGACCTAGGGCACTCACTACCCCTACCGTCATCGTGGTATCTAGGCCAAAGGGGTTGCCGATGGCCACCACCTTGCGACCCACTTCCAGCAGGGAGGAGTCGCCGGGCTCAATAGGGACAAGATCAACGTCCTCGACGTCAATCTTCAGTACCGCCAGATCGTGGTTCGGGGCCACCCCAACTGGGATAGCGTCATAAGTCATGCCATCTTGCAGAGTAACCAACACTCGGTCAGCCTGCTCCACAACATGGAAGTTCGTCACGATGTGGCCCTTATCATCCCAGAAGAAACCAGTCCCGCTGCCCTGAGGCACATCCTGGGGATTCAAAGAATAGAATGAGCGGACCCGGCGCGCATTGGTGATATTTACCACAGACGGGCTGGTGCGCTTGAACACCTCGATATTATTCGCCTCATCATCGGTGCTGAACTGCGCATAATCTTGTGCTTGCGCATTGCCCGTGACAGGCGCAGCGAACGACAGCAGCAAAGCGGCCAGTAACACTGAAGCGGATTGCAGGGATTTCACGAGTATATTCCTCCAAAAACTGGGTTGCTGAATACTAAAGTGGGTCTTTCTACGGCAGATTCAAGCCATTTTTCCTGACAAACCTGCGCACTTCCAGCACTGTCTTGATTTGGTATTGTCCGAATCTTCGCCAATCCTATCCAGCACTCAGATTTGCAGTAACCCTACCCTACGACCAGATCGGAACAAGCTATAACAGCATTCAAATTGCTGACCAGCGAATCGTTTCGCGCCCGGTGGAGTCGCTCGAATTACCAACCGGGAGCCGCCTAGTCGATAAGGGCGCAGGCTACGGAAACTATCGTAAAACCCTGGTAGAGGCAGGGTTCGATTTGTCGGCGGTCAAACCCTCAGCAGTGATGCGCGATCAGCGTAAAGAGCGATATAGCCTGAACTGGCATAAGGGCCGAGCTGAAGATCTTCTGCTGCTATCCGACGGTTTCGACGCTGCCGTGATGACTCTGTGCAACCATAGCACCTCAAACTGATGTGGCGCACTGAAAGAGGCCATGTGCGTCACCGATCAGGGCCCGCTGGTTATCTTCATGATTGTTATCGAATTCAAACACGACTTCTAGCTGTTTTTTATTTCCTGGAATTGATGGTCATTGATGCTACCCTCAAGCCCGACCTTCACGATCTATAGACCTTTGTGGATTGCGAACTGGAGCGCAGTTTCTAACTCGAGAACTTTCTGCTTCCGCAAGATCTCAGCGATCATTTTCTATGCGCCGACTGAGCCAGACCTCAAAATTACCGGTGCGTAGACATTCAGGCGATCATTTCTTCTTTTTATATGCTGGATGAACGCACGCACTCAAAGGAATTCGATCGGCTGGCGCGCGCCATCAATGGTAGCAGTTAGTCCAATAGGTATAGCAAACTCCTAAAAACAGAAAAGCATAGAAGGCGGCTATCGCGTCGCGCGGATAGGGAGGCGCTGCAGATTGATTTCACTCAGCCTTATTCGTACTATTGCTTGGGTGACAAGGAAAAACAATAAATGAAGCAAATACTTATCATCGACGACGACGAAAAACTGGGCAAGCTCCTGGTTCAGTATCTTGAGCGTTATGATATGAAAGTGCATGTTGCCCTGACGCCAAGCAAGGGCTTCGAGCTTATAAAGAAGATCAAACCTGACCTTCTCATTCTTGATGTGATGCTGCCGGAGAAAGATGGCTTTGAGATTTGCCGCGAAATACGCGCCAAGTCATCCATTTTCGGTCAGTTACCAATTCTTATGCTGACTGCTCATGCTGAGGTCACCGACCGCATCGTTGGCCTGGAACTCGGTGCAGACGATTACCTGCCAAAACCTTTCGAACCTCGTGAGCTGGTGGCACGCATCCATAATATCCTGCGCCGCAGTAGCGATGATAATTCTGTTCGCGAGATCAAGCCAATCAACGGCTTGGAAGTTGACATGTCTCGGCGCGAAGTCAAACTCGATGGGGATGTGCTGGACCTGACCACTATGGAGTATGAACTGCTCATTCTTTTTATGCAGTTTCCCAATAAGACCTTCACCCGCGATGAGCTCATGAACCGACTGCGCGGAATTGATGCGGAACTCTTTTCTCGTGCAGTTGACACGCTGGTAAGTCGCTTACGACATAAGTTAAAAGACACTTCCAAAACACCACGTTTTATTAAGACGGTGTGGGGACGTGGCTATACTTTTGTCGGCGAGCAAATATGACAACGTTAGTTCAGCAGGTAAAAAAATCACTTTTTTTCCGCTTACTACTGATTTTCGGTTTTACCGTAGTCAGCTTCTTTCTAATCATCTCTCTTTCACTGCGCTCTATAAACCAAAGTGAGATAACTATTGAAACCATCCCTGACTTTTACATGCGCAATGTAGAGTCGATCATCGAAGACATTGGTACGCCACCCAATCTAAGCAACGCGATGCGATTAGCGGAGGAGTTAGACTGGACGATTAATATTCGTAACCCAATTATGCGCTGGAGCTCCGACCCTGATTACCGCCTTGATGTGGATAACTCTATCTTCAGCCGAAACCTAACAACCGATGCGGAAGTCCGCAACATCAATAACGAAGACATTATTCGCGTAAACCGAGGTGGCTATGATTTCTATCTTTACCAGAGATCACTTGACGAAAATCGTATTAATTTCTTTGTTGTTTACGTCGGTTCGGCCCTGGCGGTGATTGTTCTGCTTTTGAATTATTTTATGGTCAACAATCTGCTCGCCCCGGTTCGAATGCTACGCCGGGGGGCCGAGAGAATACAGAAGGGTGACCTTGGCTACAGGGTGGAAAGCAATCGGCAGGATGAACTTGGTGAGCTGACCGAAAGCATCAACCTTATGGCAGATTCTCTCCAGTCAATGCTTGAAGCGAAGCGACAGTTGCTCATGGCCATTAGTCATGAACTACGCACCCCAATCACTAAAGCTAAGCTGCGCCTTGAGTTTATGTCGGAAAGTGAGGAAAGAGAGCAGCTGCGGGAAGATATCGATGAAATTGATTTGTTGATTTCAGACCTGCTGGAAGCAGAACGCCTCAACAATGAACATGCCGTTCTGGTGGACGAACCCGTATTTATTTCTGAGTTTGTTCAGGGTGTATCTGGGCAATACCTGGACTATGAGGCCGGCATCAATATCGAGTGCCCGGAAGAAGACCGCGAGTTTTACATGGACAGGCTCCGCATGCGCCTCTTGATTACTAATTTGCTCAATAACGCGATTCGTCACGGCAATTCCAATCCGATCACTGTGCGGCTGGAATATCACGGGGAGCGGGCTGTTCTCGAGGTGATCGATCAGGGCGAAGGCATTCCGGATGAACACCTGGATCAGATCACCGAACCATTTTATCGAGCAGATAGCTCGAGACAGCGCAACACCGGGGGTTTCGGCCTCGGACTATACCTGTGCCGATTAATCGCACAGGCACATGGTGGCGAGTTGATGATTCGTAGCAAGCCGGGAGAAGGCACTCACATCATGGTGAACCTGCCCTCTCATCCACCCGACAGCAAGAGCGCTACCGGGGCATAATACCGGGGTGGCGAGAACCCGATGACTGCAGCGCGCTAGTACGCCAGGCGCCGACGCCTGATCCGGGAAAAGTGCGCAATCAAAGCGATTATCGTGAGCAGTATCGGCACCAAGAGCGCATTGATTGCCTTCAACCATGAACCTAATGCATCGATGTCCTCGGTAAGCTGGAACTGCACGTCACGCAGCTTTCGGCGGGTATCCACCATCTCGTTGTTGAAGCGATCAATCTCCGACTGGATCTCTGGGGTCAGTTGACCCAGCGGGTTACCGTCCTCGCCCTCATTTAGTTGCGCCAATGAGGCTTCAGTTTCCGCCAGCCGATCCAGCAATTCAGCCTCTTCAATTCTCAGTCTGTCATCAGCCTGACGCTGCATTTCCAAGACCCGGGTAAATGGACGAGAGTAAGTGCCGCGACTGCGAATGCTGACCAGGTCAGCACCTCCACTGAGATTATCGAGACTGTTGATTAGAAAATCGCCATTGTTAGCGAATGGCTGCGGGATACGCTGGCCCAGGAATTGAGAAACCTGTACCCAGAGTCGGTCAGAGAGTAAATCAGAATCGGCAATGATCACGATATTGGCCGGCGCACCGGTACTCGCTTTATGAACCTGAGCCTCCACAGGCTCCTCCGCGACAGCTAGGTCCTGCGACTGTTCGGGCTGTGCGGGATTATCTGCGTCGGCGGTAGACGCAGCTGCAGTGTCATCTGCCGGCTCTTCCGTCTCTGCCTCTACTACTTCTGGTCGACCATCTGGGAATGCTGAGTTGATGGCGCCGCTGACTCGCGCCGCAACGACAAAACTCTCATTCTGAGATTCAAACTCATCAAACAGGATAGAGGGTTCCGTCATGTTTTCCACCAGTGCCGCATCCATTAGCATGGCATTGTTAGAAGACCAGATTAAGGGCTCAAAGCTCGTGCTGGCCTCTTCTGCTTGCGCGAGCGCGCCGGCAGAAGAAACGTTGATTGACTCTAGGCGGCTGGTAATGATGTCTTCCTGAGACAAGTTGCCGCGCTGCACACCGAGCATTCCCAAATGCGGTGATGGTCTTTCGTTCTGGCTCATGCGTACACGCAAGGCCAGGTCACTGTCGGTCAGCACTTTGCTGGCGTCATAGATAACACCCCATGCATCCAATAGCACAGCAATATCTGAACTCATGCCCGCAGGAATCAATGCGCCCTGCGGTGAACGCGTCACCATTGAATCGGCGTTAGGGTCGAGAAATACCAGCGCCTCGCCGCCGCCCAAAATATGCTGATCTATTGCGTACAGCATCTGCTCCGACAGATTTTGGGGGTGGACGATCATCAGAATATCGATGTCATCCTCAATGCTGTCACCGGTAAGGTCGACCCGGCGAACTTCATAGAGCTGTCGAATCAGATCCATAACGAACCAGGGCGGGGTCGCCTGTCCCACTGCGGGATTGAAGCCGCCATCGATTTCGAGCTCGGTTACCAAGCCAATCACCGTTCGGTCAGGTTCGCTCACGGTAGTAATTAACTTCATGAATTCATATTCCAGAAACTGCTCTTGATCGGGCCGGATCAGGGGCATCGCTTCCGCTGCCCGTGGCGCGAGCGGATTCAGATCTGCTTCATCAACACCCTCCGAGACCACCAGACCAAAGTAAATGGATTGACCACCCTGGCTAACCGGAACTGCCTGGATGCCAAATTGTGTGGCGAGATCCTCGTTTTCCGAAAAAGGTTCTGGATCGATCACACTCAGGCTGAGATTGCCATCGCTTGCGATAACAATTTCTTCCAGCAATTCCTGGACCCGCGTGCCGTAAGCCCGAATCTGGGGCTGATCTTCGGTAGCTCTTTCCGAGTAGAAGAACCGCAGCTCAATGGGGTTCTCCAAGTTAGAAACAATATTCCGGCTACCCTCGGACAGGGTATAGAGCTTATCTTCGGTTAGATCGATCCGCAGACTAGGCAGAAAGCTGATTATCACAACGCTTACTAATAGAGCGACCGCAATTCCGACCAGGCCAGCAGAAGAAAAAAGTGTTTTGCTATTCATCTTCATCTCCCCCCTAGCTCGCTTTTTTTATTTCGATGACGATTGCACTTGCCATTAGCCAGGCCCCAATAAAGGCGCTGAAAAACAGGAAGTCCCGGATATCCAGCACACCTTTGGCAATCGAATCAAAGTGAGTGAGAAAGCCCATGGCTGAGAAGGCGTCCACTAGGACCTGTGGCATCCATCCGGGGAAGGCATCGAGTAGTATAGGAGAGCCCATAATGACAAACAGAAAGCAAATGGCTACGGTAAGAATGAAAGCAATCACCGAATTCTTGGTGCACGCCGACATGCATGAACCGATCGCGAGAAAACCGCCAGCCATGAACCAGCTGCCGATATAGGCTGCAAGAATAACCCCGTTATCCGGATCGCCAAGATAGTTCACGGTAATCCAAATTGGGAAAGTCAGCGCCAAGGCGATTCCGATTAGCACCCAGGCTGCAAGAAACTTACCCAAAATCGCATCAGCAAGCCTTACCGGTAGGGTCAGGAGTAACTCTATAGTGCCAGTCTTGCGCTCGTCGGCCCACAGGGTCATGGCAATGGCGGGCACCATGAATAGGTAGAGCCAAGGGTGAAAACCAAAGAACGGCAGCAGATCGGCCTGGCCGCGGAGGAAAAGTCCACCCAGATCGAATGTAAAGATGCCGTTGGTAATAAGGAAGATTACGATGAACACATAGGCCAGCGGAGTAGCAAAATAGCTCATCAATTCGCGCTTGAATACGAAGCCGAGATTTCCCATCAGTGTGCTCCCTCCGCCTGTTGGGTCACGTTGCGGAAAAGATCTTCAAGCTGCCCTCTTTCAACATGAAACTCACTCACTGGCCAATGCTTTTCCTGGGCGATTTCAGAGACTTGCGAGAAGATTGAGTGTCCATCCTTGGCAACAATCGTATAGCTCAGTCGCTCGTCTTCAGATGCCTCAACAGTCTCTACATTAGCAAGACCATTGAGATCTGCAGATATATCGTACTCATCAGTGAGGGTGATCTTTATTGCCTGATGATAGCGAGACCTGGATTCCAATTCCGCAGGTGTGCCGTCAGCCACGATACATCCTTTTGCAATAATAATGGCGCGCGTGCAAACGGCAGTGACTTCTTCAAGGATATGGGTCGAGATAATGACGATCTTGTCCTTGGCGAGGTTTTTAATTAGTTCACGCACGTGGTGCTTCTGATTGGGGTCCAGTCCGTCAGTAGGTTCATCCAGGATCAGGACCTTTGGGTCATGCATGATGGCTTGGGCCAGCCCTACGCGTCGCTTAAAACCTTTCGACAGCGTTTCAATGGTCTGTTCGCGGACTGCCTCCAGCGCTACTTCAGCAATAACGTGCTCCACTCGTTTATCGATCTCTTCGCCTCGAAAGCCTCGGACCTGAGCAATAAACCGCAAAAACTCGATGGTAGTCATATCCCCGTATGAGGGCGCACCCTCAGGGAGATAGCCAATCAGGCTCTTGGCCTTTAGGGATCTCTGACTAATATCATTGCCATCGATCTTCACCGAACCCGACGAAGGAGAGAGAAAGCCAGTTATCACTTTCATTGTAGTCGACTTGCCGGCGCCGTTCGGGCCCAGAAAGCCCAATACTTCACCCTCTTTCACTGTAAAGCTCAGACCGTCGACTGCGACGAACTGATCAAATTTCTTGGTTAATTTTTTTATTTCAATCATCGTGGTTTACAAATTCAACTTGATTAGTAGAGTTTCTCATAGCCTGCCTGAGTAAATGAAGGTTGATCCGGCCAATTCTTGTTGCCATTAGCTCTCTGGATCAGGCCCCACGTTTAGGCGGCGCTGTTGGGACAAGGAATATAGGGCTGTTAATTGGAATTTTCAAGGCATGCTAGGCAGGCCGTTAAATCTTTGAAAATTATGGGCCTGAGCTGCATCGGTGAGCCTCTCCTGGGAGGTCAAAGCACTGTGTTTATGCTTGCCTCGACGGTATAATCGCGTCACGATCATTTTTATCCTTGTCTTCACCGGTATATTCCATTGCGCCTAAGATCCGGGAGCAAGAGTTCTACGAGCACGAGCCTCATGAACAAAAGTTCCACGAGCAAACCCGACCAAGCCCAGCAAGGTAATCGACCCCGCTTCCCAATCCTGTGGTCGAGCCTAATCGTAAGCGCCTTTTTTTTGGCAAGCGGTTGCGGGCAGAAAGGTGGGTTGACGCGGCCGGAAGCCGCCAACACCAGCAACTTTCAGCAATAGTCGCTAGTCAGCTACTGCCTAATCTCGAGCTTCTCCATGGATCATTTCAATTATCAAAGCAATGCGCTACACGCTGAAAATGTCTCAGTGCAGGCAATTGCTGAGACTCACGGCACCCCTTGTTTTATTTATTCCCGGGCTACCCTTGAGCGGCACCTGCGGGTCTACCAGGAAGCCATGGAGGACCTTCCTCACCTGATCTGTTTCGCGGTAAAAGCCAACTCAAACCTGGCCGTGCTCAACGTGTTAGGCAGGATGGGTGCTGGCTTTGATATTGTTTCTGGCGGGGAACTGGAGCGGGTAATCGCGGCCGGCGGTGATCCTGGCAAGGTCATATTCTCGGGCCTAGGCAAGTCCACCGCAGAGATTGAGCAGGCGCTGCACGCCGGTATTCGGTGCTTTAACGTAGAATCGGAAGCAGAGCTAACCAGAATCAATGAAATCGCCTTGGCGCACGGTACCCAAGCGCCTGTCTCCGTTCGCGTCAATCCCGACGTTGATGCGGGCACTCATCCCTATATTTCCACCGGCCTGAAGGAAAACAAGTTCGGCATCGCCAGTGAATCAGCATTAGAGGTCTACCGGAGAGCCGCTGCCATGGAAGGGATCTCAATCATGGGAATCGACTGCCATATCGGTTCGCAACTGACCAGTATAGAACCATTCCTCGATGCTATCGACAGACTGCTGCAGATGACAGATCTGTTAGCCGGTGAGGGTATTAGCATCTCACACTTTGATATGGGGGGTGGTCTGGGGGTCACTTATGATGGAGAAAAGCCGCCTCACCCGTTTGAGCTGATTGCTGCCGTAAAGGGAAGATTCAGTGAGCGCAATATGACGCTCATGGTTGAGCCTGGCCGCTCAATTGCCGCCAACGCAGGCATTTTTGTGACCAGGGTGGAATACCTCAAGTACAACGATCACAAAAATTTTGCCATCGTAGATGGGGCAATGAACGATCTCCTGCGGCCTGCTCTGTATGGTGCCTGGCAGGAAATCGTGCCGGTCTGCAGGCGCGAAGACTCGACTCTAGTCTACGACGTGGTGGGCCCAGTCTGCGAATCAGCTGACTTCCTTGGTAAAGGCCGTGAACTGGCCCTGACTGCCGGCGATCTGTTGGCGGTGCGTTCCGCTGGGGCCTATGGTTTCGTGATGGGCTCAAACTACAACACGCGCCCCCGCGCTGCAGAGGTTATGGTGGATGGCGACCAGCAATACCTGATAAGACAGAGAGAATCGGTACCCGCGCTATTCGAGCTTGAAAGCTGCTTGCCGGACTAAGTAGCGGATCTTAGCAATGACACTACTCTTCACAAAGATGCATGGGCTGGGGAACGACTTTGCTGTATTTGATGCAGTCACCCAGCCAGTGATGCTCACCCCGGATAAAATCAGGGCACTTGCCGACCGACATTTCGGCATCGGCTTCGATCAATTGCTGTTAGTAGAGCCGCCGAGCCAACCCGACGTGGACTTTAACTATCGCATCTTTAATGTCGATGGCGGCGAAGCGGAGCACTGCGGCAACGGTGCGCGATGTTTTGCTCGGTTTGTCTGGGACAAGGGCCTTTGCAGTAATAATCCACTGACAGTGAAGACCCAGAATCGCATCCTGTCTCTGCGGCTAGACGACAGTGGTCATGTCACTGTGGACATGGAAAAGCCGATTTTGGAGCCCGCTGCACTGCCCTTGCACGCCGAAGCGATGCAAATGATTTATAAGCGCAGGCTAACGCTGGGCGGCACAGCAACGACTATCGAGTTCGGCGCTGTCTCCATGGGCAACCCACATGCGGTAATTATTGTTGAAGACCTGGATAAGACTGCCGTAAAAGATATTGGAGAGGCACTTCAACAGCACCCCGACTTTCCCGAAAGCGTGAACGTCGGATTCATGCAGATTCTCGGCCGTGACCATATTCGCCTGCGAGTCTTTGAAAGAGGCGCGGGTGAAACCATGGCCTGTGGAACGGGCGCCTGCGCAGCCACGGTGATCGGTTGCCTGCGAGGCCTGTTAGGTGATACCGTCCGAGTGGATCTAAGTGGCGGTAGCCTGCAGATAAACTGGGCTTTTTCAGAAAGCAAAGACTCATCTGTTTTTATGACGGGTCCGGCAACGATAGTCTATGAGGGGACTATCGAGTAGGGAACCATCAAGCAGAGAACTACCAAGCACGAAACATTCAAGTAAGGCCCTCTTGAGTAGGATATTTGTTTGCAAGAGGGCCAATTGAGTGAAGGATACCTGAGCCATGAGCAACGAAGCTTCTGCAGCTGAACAACTAGATAACAACGAAGCTGAAATACTGAGCGAAGAACTCGTCGCGGAGTATTTGCGCAATCATCCAGAGTTTTTTCTTTCTCAGGACAACGTTCTTGCAGATCTCACACTTCCACATGAAAGCGGTAAGGCGATCTCTTTGCTGGAACGGCAGGTCGCTATCCTCAGAGAACATGGCATTGAAGCCAGACAGAAATTGAATAACCTGCTGGAGAATGCACGTAACAACGATCAGTTGTTCGACACTACTCGCAGCCTTGTACTCGCTCTTTTACGCGCACAAAACGTCACCGAGATTGCTGAGGTCGCGCATGAGCAACTGGCCACTCACGTCAATATTGATGCTTGTGAAGTGATACTGGTGAATCGAGCTGATCTGGAGGTCGCGCCTTCCATTCGAGTCCAAAGCCTGGACAGCCTCAAACAGGATTTTGAAGATGTATTCCGGCTCAAGCGCACATACTGTGGTGCACTTGATAAAGAGCAGATTGCGCAGTTGTTTAAATCGGCTGGGAAATCAATTCGCTCCACCGCCTTGTGCCCGGTAATGAACAATAGCCAAGTACTCGCCATGCTGGCACTTGGCAACAAAACTGAGAACTACTTCAACATCAACCTAGACACTCTTTTCCTCGACTTTATCGGCCACGTGGTTGGCGCCTTGCTGGACAAGCAGCTTCTGCTCGAGAAAGCCTCTTGAGGCAGTAGCATGTCAGGCGGTCAAGACCTCACTGCGGGCACCGGTAAACTAGTCTCTGTCATTTGCCGAACGGTTGGTAGAGTGACACTCACCGAAGCCCTGGCGTCTATAGCAGAACAGACTCATCGCGAGATTGAAGTCGTTCTGGTCAACGCGGCTTGCGCCGACCTGAATGCATTGCTGCCCCCGTCCTTTCCACTTCCAGTCAACCTGGTGCGTGGCGAAGCAAAATTGCCGCGCAGTGACGCCGCCAATGCTGGACTGGATGCCAGTGCCGGCGATTTCCTGCTATTCCTCGATGACGACGACTGGATCGCGCCCGCACACATCACCAATTTATTAAGCACCCTGGAGGCACACCCGCAGACCGGAGTCGCTTATAGCTCTGCACGCAAGGTAAGTGCAACAGGCGAACTCGTCGGTATTGATTTCGACCAGGACTTCGACCCAGTCCTGTTAATGCGGGATAACTTCATCCCGATCCATTCAGCACTGTTCAGAAAATCTCTGCTGGTCCACAACTGCCGCTTCGATACCGAGTTGGAAGTCTATGAAGACTGGGACTTCTGGATTCAACTCTCTCAGTACACCAATTTTCAACATGTTGAAGGAATCACCGCCTTCTATAGAGAGGGCGGTGATTCCAAAACCGATGCCAGCACCATCGATGACCGATTCAGTACGGACAACATACTGGGGATATCGCGGGTCAGGGTATATGAGAAATGGAAAAGCTCATGGAGTGGTCAACAGATCAGTGCTCTGATCAAGAGCAGCCTGGCAGACGATGTTATCCACTCACTCCATGCAGACATTGCAACAAAGAACGCAGAGCTGGTTCGGGTAGCGGCGCGACTGGAAAAAGTTGCCTCTGACAACAAGCGTATCCAAACGGACTACAAGCGTATCCAAACGGACTACAAGCGTATCCAAACGGACTACAAGCTAATTGAGACTGCTTATCAAGCTAAAAAATACGCGGTAGAGACCACACAAACTGAACTTGCGGCAGCCCGCAATGTTGCGGGGCAACGAGAAAACGAGTTACGCCACTTGCGCAAGCTCTTACAGGAGCTCCATGACCATATCAAGCAGGTGGAACATGCTCACAACCTCATCGAGAGCAGTCTGTTCTGGCGTGCCACTTACCCGCTGCGCAAGCTCAGGGATTTACTCAGGCCAGTAGAAATACCGACGCCGGCACCTGCAAGTAATGATGTTAGTGAGAAGCAGACTGATACAAATGACGACGCAAAAGAAGACTTCAAGGCTGCCTACTCCCGACAGGCCAAACAACACTTCGCTGAGTTTTTAAAAAAGGGAACCTCGCTAGAAC
>MDTC01234930.1_pt1 | contig 13634 bp, 13 predicted proteins | sample 811181 | NCBI WGS metagenome assembly MDTC01 (sample SAMN05326644, study PRJNA326480) | marine metagenome | isolation source: seawater | place: Pacific Ocean: North | collected 2011
GTTACAAGAGGGGCCGTACATATAATACAGCAGCAGCGGGTCGTCTCCATTATAGTTGTCGATATCACAGAACTTTACTTTTACGGTATTGTCATTTGGTAACCCGTAGGCTCTGTCCATATAAAGATGTCGAAACATTGCGCGATAATTAACCTTGTCTGTGTCGCTGCAGCTACCAGTAGCAAAGTGTTCTATGTGGTAAATGTCAGCGCAAGCCTTTTCTTTCCTACATTCATCGCAAGCCAAGTCAAAATGATCGTTAGCGGAGCATGCCTGACCCGCATTAGCTAGCACAGGCAGACTTGCCAGGAGACACAGAATTATTAGCATTGTGCAACAAACTGCGTTTCCATTTCGTACTTGTGAGATTTATATATATCAAACGAAGGGTGTGAAAATCTGAAACTAACATGGAGGCATCGTGTAAGAGAAACATCAAATCTTTTATAGAACACTCTGCGCTGGAAAAAATCGACAGAATTCTAGATAATCTGACATGTGCAACAGATGAGGAACAGTTTTTAAAAGATTACTTGAAAACAACTTCATTTCGCTCACATGAACCTTCTCGCATGTACTTATTTCTAATGCTGTGTCATTTCTTCAGGAGCAAGATCACGTTGGAATCTCAACGTTGGAACGATTTTTTCACATCCACAGGGTTTAATCGCTTAGTCGAGGATCATCTTAATTTTAAACTGCAGCCCGATGAATTAGTCGACGAGTGCTTCAAACTTTGGATAATATCCCCAGATAGTTCTTCCATATCACTACATCCATGTAGAACGTGACTGGCATCAAACCAACGTCGAACCAATGGACCGTGCGAGAAAATGAGTACAAGCTAAATAACCAGAACATTACCCAACAGTAGAAATGAATGTCAATTGATTTGATTCGCAGTGGTCTCTGTTTCATGTATGTTTCAACTATTTGGTACGCTGTAGCGGGAGTAGTAAATATCTGATAGTAAACGAGGTTGATACAATGCGGCGAACGTACGAAAAACCACGAAACGCCGCCGATGATAAGTATAGCGATTTCGGCCGTGTCTAGCTTAGATGAAAACCGAATTGCCATGAATAGTTGCGTCGTAACATATAGTTCAGTTACGTCTAGAAACAAAAACAAAATCCAGAATTCGCATGTAAGTACACAATTGATAATGCTACACATGATTTCATGTCGCCTTCCCTTATCATGGTTAGGAAATTGCAATTTATGGCCGAACAGTACTGTATTGACATCTTTGTCTAGAAGAATAGTGTTCGCTACTTTAGATAATGCGTGTATCTGTGCGATGAAGAACCCATGGATCAAAATGAAAGTTAACATTCTTTAACTACCGATGTCCACAAAGGTTCCTAAATATAGTTAATTCGTTAGCAGGGTCTCTGTTCCTGTTTTGGACCTGAATATATCTCTCCTTAGTAAATCGTCTACTATTTGTTGTAATACTTGTCAGTTCATAATAGTCTTTTGAAAAAACCAACAGTACTTCAAGTAAAAGGAACCCAACGTAATATAGACCGTAAACAAAAGCCACCATTTCCCAATAGCTTAAATCAAAACTTGGTGCGTCCTCTGCCACCCAATCATCTTCTTCACGTGGAATGATACCGGCATTTTCGACACCCGCAATCTGCCCACCGTTTTCTTTCACTAATTCGCCAAATGCAGTTTTGTCTATTTGCCCAACACCGCCAATTCGATCCAACACATTGTTACCAGCAACTGAAACATCTGTAACACGCGCGAGACCACCAACACTAGCTGTAGTTAATGGGGGAGACGTAGGTTTCGGAGTCGGAGGTGGCGGAGACGTAGGTGCCGGAACCGTAGGTGGCGGAGACGTAGGTGCCGGAACCGTAGGTGCCGGAACCGTAGGTGGCGGAGTCGTAGGGGATGTTACTGGTGCCGGAGTTGGATTTGGTTCCGGTGTTGGCTCCGGCGTGGGCTCCGTGGGCTCCGGCGTGGGCTCCGTGGGCTCCGGCGTGGGCTCCGTGGGCTCCTGCGTGGGCTCTGGTGAAGGAACATGAGTCGGTTCCGATGTCTTTTCTATGCGAACACCGTCCTCGTCACACCTAGCCTGACACTCCCCATTATGAAGCCCAGCATACGTGCATGTCATTGAGTCCTCGTTCGGTTCTACTTCACACGCGCAATCACACTCTTGGTCCTCATCACAAGTGTCAGCGTGAACATGGCAATTACCCTCCTTCACTTGACAATCTCCAGTCTCCGGCATAAAACTACACGCTTCCATCTCTCCCCAGAAATGATCATCATCTAATCTCCGCCGTGTTCCTGTATCTCCTGCAGCACATTCAATACTGGAAGTTAGATTGTCGAAACTAAGCACCAGATTACCAGGATCGATTCCGAGAAGTTCAGCAAGCGCAGCCTGTGTCGCAGCCACTAAAGCAGCTTGTCCTTCCTCGTCTAGTTCTTCACTGCAAAACGTTGCGGCGAACTGGCGCGTTTCAATTGGAGGGATTGAAACAAAAGACCCGTAGTCAAGCGTACTGTTTTTGCGCATGACGTAAACACTTGGTTCAACATATTCTAGTTCCACCTCTTTCGAATTGTCGGCGTTTCGGACACAAATGTACTCATCAGTCCAAATTGTCGTTTGAGTATTTCGATCCCAGAAATCCGGCATCTCGTCAAATGGAACACAGTTATTCGTTTGATTATTTCGCATAAAACACATTGTGTAAGTCACATCGATATCGTACAGATTTTTACATCCTTCGTTCCCAGCAAAGTCACATGGGGGGGTGGTGTCCCGGTACCCAAGACAAATATCCGTGTCGACCTCAAAATATTGAACCATGTTTTGAAATGAACAAGTCGGAGTGATGGAATCAAACAGATTTTCAATTTGTGTCAATGACAAATCTCTCTTTGTCAAAGAGACCCATGTTTTTACCCAATGTTTGTAATTTCCGTTGTTCAAGTAAGCAGTGTTAATCTGTGTGTGTGCGAGGGCAGCTGCTAAATCAACATTTGGCGTTACAAGCAAACGTCCGTTCTCTATACCGCCGAACTGATTTTCGGCAGCGATTTGAAATAACACATCGACGACATGTTCCTGTGCCACAGGTGCGATATTTGCAATATTTCGACAATCTGCTTTAACATAACTGAAAAACGTGAATAGAAAGAGTAGTCTTCTCATTGGATATTATTATTTGATAAACTAACGAGTAAATATATACTAGAATCAAGCCATGCCAACTGTTCGCACAACCGACGCCTCGCTCTGCCACGCAAGCCTACCGCCATTCGTCCTACGCCTCACTACATGTGCCAGAAGAAATACACCACCCAACCCCAGTAGACCTACCACAACATAGAACACGACACTACTCTCCTCACCGTCCTCCTTGGATTCCTTGACATCCTTGGCAACATCCGTCAAAGTCTCGCTGATCTGCTTCAGGAGGGCAGCTGAGATGACATCCACGTGCCCAGCGCTGTCTAGATTATTAATACCACCAACAAGAGTGGTGCCAGTCCACGGATTTGCCGGAGGCGTGGCGGCCTGCAACATGCGGGAACTGAACGCAGAGGGCTCTGCTTCGGCGATCGGCACCACAATCTGCTGCGACAACAGTCGTCGACGCGCAGTGCTGTCGGACCACGTGAGGTCGCACTGGAGCCGAATCGAATCCTCAACAAAAAGCTGCGACTTGATCGTGAACTTCCCGACAATCTCGAAGTTCGTCCTGGTGTTCGGGTGTTCGGCAAGGGCCTTCGCCGCATCATAGATGATTGGAGTGGTAATAGTGTTAACTGTGTTGACCATGGTAACCTTCTCCGTCGCATCTGTCCCAGGGTTCGTACTCTCGAGCGTGTACCGATCAGTGAGGTCAACCCATGTACCACTGGCCTCGTCAAGACGCTGCCAAGCATACGTGATCGATAGAGTGTCATAGAACTGGTCGATCCAATAACTGATGGTCTTATCGGCATACTTCGTCGTGTCCTCAAGATCAAATGCTACTTTATAGTAGTTGCCAAAGGTAAAGAGATCCTGGCCATCACCAGAAGTCGTGTCAAGGTCAGTGTATGCAGCAGTGTTATCAGCCGAAACATGCTTCGTGATGATGTAGTTGGCAGGCTGAATAGTCACCGAACCGTAGTCCTTGTACACCTGCCAGTCAAGAACCTGCGGGTCGGGCATAGTGATTGAGCCGTCCGACTGCTCCACCGCCATCCGAACATCGACTGTCGATGTCGACAAAATCTCAAGCTGGCCACCGAGGTGAACCTTCATCGTCACCTGCTGCCATGTACGGCGACACTGTGAAAGATCTGTCACAGTTGTGTCGGGGTCGGTAGTAACAACCTTCATTGCCACGTGGAACTGGTCAGGGTACTGATAAGCCTCAGTCTGCCAAGTACCAGAACCACCAGTCGTGGTACCGGGCCCGAAAGTATGGACGTCTTCGCACACATCCTTGTCCTGGTTGGTGTAACAGATTGTGGTGGCGACGTAGAAATCGTAGTTGGTTTTTTTCGTGCCGTCATTCTGGACAACAGCGTCTTCAGTGGTGTTAAAACACTCGGCGGCACCGGGGAGAACAGTGAGCGGGAATTCGCCGTTAGCATCCATGTCCAAACGACACACGCTGTTCTTGTAATCAATCTGCTGCTCACCGGTTCCAGACGTGTACGGGTATGTCTTGTAAGGAAGAATATCAACCCAGCCAGATACATGCGGGAGATTCTCCGGAGTCCAGGTATCGGAATCAGGAGCACCAAAAGCAAGGAAGGGACCACCACCCTCAAGGTTGTTAAACAGATACTTCGAGTCCCAGTTGATCCACGGACGGATCGTTACGTCCTTCGTCGAAGGATCGTACATCGTAACACCGACGTCAACTGGCGCAGCATCAGGATCACCGCCAAAAGCGTCGGTTGCAAGAGCAGGAGGCATGTCAGCACACGGGAGAACTTTAGCTCCGCTGACGGTCGGCGAAGCAGTCGGACTATTGGTAGTGAAGGCGCACTCGCACAAGCAAGGCTGTGACGCAGAGCAATCACCGGTTCCTACGCCGTTGTTGAAGACGACGTAATTGTTAGTAGTGTCAAGGGACATGCCAGGAGGCTCGGACGTGACGGTGCTCATGCGGAAAGAGTAGGCGGTCAAGTCAGTCTCGGTACCGTCCTCCATCGGGAACTTCTCACCGGCAAACTCAGTGGACAGCTGGTACATGTCGCCGCCCTCGAAGCGACGACATTCGTTGACAGAGCATTCAAGCGCACTTCCTGCAGGCGCAGCTGGCGAACAACATTGTCCCGTGTTGACCTGCTGGAATTCGGTTCCATATGCCTGGATATGATCACCAATCTTTTTGTAAAACGCGGTAGTGGGTGCAGCTGTTGGGTTATCAGTTGCAAATACAACACCAGCCAAACTGGCGAAAATCAAGATCAAAGACATTGCTCCTAGTTGGATCATTGGATATATGATCTCAAATAGTTTATATATGCAAGTTGATTAAACATTTAGATACTGGTTATTGTATGGGTGGGATACTCAGTGTGTGTTATGAACCTCGCAGCCGCTCAGTGTCTGAAACACATATTATTTATGCACCTTACTGTAACGGGTGTAACGGGCGTATTTACCAACAGGTTACATTAAAAGAGGGGAAGTATCTATTATTCTTCTGTTCTGACAAGTGCAAAAATGAATACTTGGAATCAATGTAGATCACTACGCAATGTAACGACCAAGAAGAAGGTCCAGGGTCTCGCCAGTCTTGGCCGTTTGCAACGCCCGTCCAATCACACGGCTTCGCTCTTCCAAGAGGTAATCGTTGAGCTGAATTAGAAGACTAGCTTCCTCACCAGCACCCGCCCCAACCTGGCGACGAAGATTACCCATAATACTAATTAGGATAGGATCAGTAGCTAGGCGCAGCTGCAGAGACTTCATGTCATGTCCATAGGCGCGGTACGGCCTAGTGATAACCATTTGCTTCTCCTTCAGACCAATCATGTTCAGCCCTTCCTCGTCATGCTTAGGCAAATCCCACACGACCCAGTGCCCAGCCTTGATCTCCTCGTCCCCCGTGTTCATGATAGTACACAGGCCACCAAACTGAGATACAAACATTGCGTCGTTGGCAATAGGACGACCGTAGGATTCCTTGCTAGCATCATAGATAGAACGAGTAGCAGCAACCCCGCCAAACTTCAACGTCTTGCGCACAGCGAGCCTCTTCTCTTCAGAGGATGTCTTCCCAGTAAGATTACTACTCTTCGTCTTTAGTCCGTTTAGGCAGGACAGTAGCTGGATCTCAGTGTCATTAATGCTCTTCTGGTATCCACGCCGGAACATGCTCTCATCTTGCTGCAGACAGATTTCATGCGGCTGGATAGTGAGAATATCCGCACTAACGCGCTGCGAGATGTGATCCACAGGCCTGAAACGACCCTCAGCAGGCCTCTGGCGATAACGAGCGTGGTCCATGTCCATGCAGACATTGTAGACCACGCGGCCCGACTTTGTGATGGGGTTCGAGAAGCTGCTATCGTTGTAGCGAGACATGGTGGTTGCGTGGTCGGCAGTGCGGTCTGCTTCTGATAGTAAAAGTATGTTTATATACCTTTTTCTTGTTGTTTTTATAACACAATATAAAAGAAATCGCACATTACAGAAGTAGTACTTAACATGTTCCGAACTATAGTCATTGTACTCTCTTTACATGTCGCAGCATGTTATGTACCCAAATGTACGCGGCCAGTTATTAATCATTGGCTAGAAGACGACAGTCTCAGGAATGAGAGTTTCACGCTATTTGGGGATCACCCAGCGCACAAAAAGGAAATATACTTTACTTTAATGCATTCTGGGTGCATGTCATCTACTGGTGGAAAAACCAGATTGTTTTGTAATGGATATTCCTTTTCACTAGATTGCCAAAGAGGGGATAGTACGTTTAAACCTCACCAGATTATACTCGGACTTGGTCAGCAATCTGTTATTTGGAACCACTACAAACGATTGATATTGACTGAAGACACTATTACATTTGGTGATAGTGATCTGGAGTTTCCAGACGACGATGGAATAAAGCTAACATGTAAGAACCAAGATTTCGACACTGTTACTAGAGAAAGAGAGGCACTATGCACACACAAAGAAGGAGAAATGATATATGGTATCAACAACGAATTGAAAGCAAACGTTAACATCGTGTTATTTGCAGACACACTTTCAACAATTGTACCACAAGATGTTTATGGGTTAGTTATTTCAGGTACAACTTCATTTCACTACAAGTCGCAGTACGACTCCGATGTTATTAAGTGTGGAGAAAACTGTATATGGACATCTGATATTTGGAAAGAGAATCGGCACGCGCTAGTCAGGGGTATCAACAACGAAAACCTAATACTTGGTACATTAGCCAGACATCAGTTAAAAATCAGCTACGATGCCACAGGGCATTTTCTACATATCGCACCGGTGAAACTCAGTTCCAAGTATACTAAAATCACAAGCCAACTAATACTAATCTTTAAACTTGGAATACTGTGCTTTCTTGGAACAACAACATCGGTGAAAACTTACAATTCAAATATATCGAAGTTCATTAGCACGATCGCAGTGTTTATCGGACTTGAAATTCTGCTTTTTGCGCATTCGATCACTTTTAGAGTTTCTGGTCTAGGCCAGATTGGATTGCTTTTGGCGTTGAACATGATGTATGACAAAAGTTTTAAAATGGGTGGTCAGCCACAGGCTACTATCCTTGCACTCGTATTGATCCAAAGCACATTGATTGAACTGAGTTTTTTCGAACTTTCAATTCTTGCACTGTTGGCACATGGGGTCATTACAATTACTACGCTTGTCAAACTAATTTTAAACGATGCTCGCCAACTTGCACTTCTTTTCAGTGGATTTGTTATCATATCAATTATACTGGTGGCGGACGTGCTCCAATCTGACTTAGATCAGTTTAAGTGTTTGTTTGGTCTACCATCCTCTCTACTACTGTATGTTTTTTTTCAACAGATATCTGTAGCACTATCACTAGAGTGGGTGTTGCGTGAGAAGAGTAATTAGGTTAGATTTGTGTAAGCATTGTCTTTGCCACTTATCCCAATAATGAAATAAAATTACGAATAACACAAGAACAGATATTGAACTCAATACAATTGGCCCATCAGCGGATTAATTATCAATCGAGGAAAATTATTTCCAAATATACGTGTTCGTTTAATTCGACAATGTCTTCATTCGTGGTTGAAGACCACACGTGCATCATGTTCCTCGACGCTGGGTGCGCGGACCCTGACGACTGCGGCGCCGCGTCGTACGTGACTGGTTACATGACGGAGCCCCGTAACCAATTCAGCAAGCTTGTTCTCGTCATGGTGGGTGGCCAGAACCCAAAACAGAACGCGCACATTGTCGCCAAGTGTCTCGCGGCTTCTGATCGTGGCGACATGGCGCTGAAGCTCGGTGACATCAACCTTGTCATCGCTAACCCAACGAACGGCGGCCATGACTTTGAGTACGGCAGTGACTGGGAGGGCCCTATTGACAAGATGCGTAACCTTGAAACTCGTATCACTGGCAAGATCAGCATGCTCATCGCCGGCCCCCCGTGTGGCTTCGACATGAATGACTTCATCGACTGGGAGCACAGCTACCTCCACGCTTGCGTCTTTGTTGGCAACAAGCCAGGGGGCAGCAACCTCGGTGTCAATGGCGGCGGTACCCTAACGTCGGACAAAGACAAGGCAGAGATCCAGACATACATCGCATTTCTCGAGGAGAAATTGGGTGCATCCGGTCTAATTTATCTTCCGCCCAACTTCACTCGGGCCCAGCCCCTTACGATGAAGAGCCTTAACCTCCACAAGAACCCTGTTCTCACCGAGCTCTACGTCAACGTGACTACCAAGTATCTCCTTAAAGACCGCCCCGTGCATCTCCCACCTGGTCTCCAGCACCGCATCGCCTGTGCAAACCTCCGCTCACTCACTGCGATGTGCGAGTGCTGGCCGAAGGACTCTGTCCGCCCCGCCGACGCGCTCAACGACCCGGCCTTTGTGAAGCTGGGCCTCGTGTACAGCAAGCGCACGGACTTTGGGAAGGACCGCGACAAGTCCATGATGGACATCCCTGACGTGGACGATGTTGACAAGGGTAAGATGCGTGCTGCGCTAGCCCAGGTTACGGGTCAGATCTTCACATGCCAGGCTTTCATCAACACGCTGGGCTTTACAGCTGAGGCGGCAGCGACTCCAGAGGAGGGTCTTGCTCGCTATATGAGCGAGCTCGCTGAAGGGGTCGACATGCCGCTCATGCCGTTCTATGACGGGATCGGCATCGCCGTGCTTTGCATGATGTCACGCGAGACGAACAAGGGGCTCATGTACAAAAGCTTCGAGAACGCGTTTTCTAAGGTGAAATGCCCCGAGTATATGCGCTATCCTATGGAGGTCATGCAGCACCTCATTCACTTTGAGCTTAGAAAATTTTAAAGCAGCAGCAACACGATAAACATATCTCCGCCATTATCCATGACAACAAATAACAAAAACGCCTATTGTCGCGAGAATCTGTATCTTCGTCCTCGTCGCGTGGAAATCTTGTATCAATCGTGAGATGAACTTCTTTCTGTTTAACTCCTAGTATTTTCTTAACAACGACAGTCTCATCGTCGTCGCTGTCCGTATAGTGATCTATAGGTTCCGGTGCATTCATGGAACCGAAGACCAGTCAATTTCACGTGCCTCGTCGGGAGACAAACCTAGCACACCTAGTGTTATATAGGAATGTTTGAAAAGTGAAAGTCTCCTCAGATCCAACATGTCGCTAATCTCCTCTTGTAGATCTGGACATACAATTTTCTTGAAGCCATTTTGCACCGGGTGGCATACAACGAGAACCATTGTAGAAATGCGTACTCCGTAGTTTTTCTCAAGTATGTACTTGTACAGGTTGAGCTGAAGAGAATAGTGCGTGAAGTTACAGTCTGGTAAATGTTCAATTGGAAAACCCCCCTTTTTGGAGTCCTTCGTCTTAATTGCTTTGCTCCGTTTCCAGTCGTAAATCGAGTAGGTGCCGTCCGCGTTTTTAAAAACCATATCCAATGATCCAGCAAGTCTGAGCTCAGTGTCGTAAATCATCCACTCTGTCCTATACGGAAGCATACTTTTGTCTCTTGACTTCTCGAACATTTTGAACTGCTCCCACTCCCTCGTGTTATTCTCTACCAAAATGCCATTGTATGAGAGCTCAACATCTAGGTGGAACCGCGTGCCAGCGTCTGCAGCTTCGTCTCGATTTTTCGCCCACATGTCGAGAATCTCTTGGTTGGTTTTCTTGTAATACTTGTAACTTGGATCGGTCAGGTATTTCCGCCCACGTGTGATTGCACGGATGCAGTGCTGGGGGTTGAAAGGTGTGAAGAAGGATTTGATGAATGTCGTTGAGCTAGTGCCTCCAATATCTTTAATATCCCCTCCATCCCAGTAGTAGACATGGCCTGCCTCTTCAAACCCAAGTCTACTATCCAAAGCGTGCGGATTTGATTCCTCCAATCTCCCCTTCTTTTCACATGTTCTCAGCGTAGTGATTTCTGCAGCACGTTTCATCAGTAAAAGTTCTTCACCAGTATATTATAATTGCACGTGTAATGTGTTTATAACAATAAGATGCATCCCCTCTTGAATGATGCATTATCAACAGCAGTGTCACCTTTGGAAATATGGTGTTTAGGACATCTGTCTAAACAGTTGAAAGACATGTCGCCCTATCAGGTGTGGGATATTATAGCAAAGATTCAAAATAAAAATGTAAGGAAGAAAGTTTGTAAAAAACGAAAAAGAAAACCAGAGACTATTGATGATCTTTTCTCATCTGAAACAATTCACACTTGCGCTGAGTGTGGTGGACATGACATAATAAACAATCAAGTGCAGGTAAGAGGTGCAGATGAGCCAATGACACAGTTTTTATATTGTCAGAGTTGTGGAGCAATGTGGAAAGAAGATTAATATTACATGCAGCAGAACAGCTGTGTTGAAGTGTTGTACTTCGGCCTTACTTTGGAAACTGTCTTAAAACGAAGAAGCTCTCTCGTTGTTCTTCGGTTTTTCGTCCACCCCATTAACGTCCAAATCTTCATCCAATCTTCTCTAAATAGAGTGCACATTTGCACGAATAATGTAACATCAGAAACACTGTGTGGTTGGTAAACAGATGTTTTAAACGCAGCGACAGGGTGCCATGCACCAATGTTGGAATCTTCGGGCAGTAGCTTACTAACACTTCTAATCATAATAAACCAATCTTCTTCAGAGAGTTTGGTATCTTTCAACCCACGCACGATCCTTCTAAATAGCCTATCTGAATTTTTGAAATAAATTCTCAGTGTATCAATTGCACTAACATAGATAACACCTGCCACGTATCTATCTTGCAGCCAAGTAATACACTTGTTGTTCTGTCGAAACTCTGTCATAATTGGAACAAAGGGTCTCTCGTCGACAGACTCGTTCGTTAGAAAAAATGCAAAGATATTGAGTTCCTTCTCTCTCTGTTCTGATGGAATGACCTCTGTAATTGTCGACGCAAGTTCATCTAGAAATTGTGCGAGATCTAGGTGAAGAACATCGCTTTTAACGAGGTATGCATAGTGCTCGACAAGATCAAATGTTGTTCGCTGATCATTCTGGTTAACCTTGCAAGCTAGCCATATTAGAAGGTAAATTTGGTCCTCTAATTGCTGCAATTTCTCACAACATTCTATATTACTAAGAACGAATTGTGCCAGATGAAAATCTGGAAAATCTGGATAACCAAACTTGGATTCATCAAGTGTCTGTATCCTGCTAATAACGGAGTCGTCTCCGGGTATTCTTGAGAAGAGTTCCATTTTTCACGATAAATATATATCCCAAATGTTATATAGATTAAAGTAACCTAAAGACAAATCCGGGAAGTATGGAAAAGTTACTCTCTTATGCCCAAAAACATAAGAGAATTAAGCTCAGAAATGCGCTACGGAGATTGAACGATATGATAGGTATGGACGAAGTGAAGGAAAGCGTAGCTAAACAAGTCCAGCGCCACATCATGACAGATATTTTTAACAAGTCACAGGTTGTCCCAGCTTCTGCCAATGTCACCACACGTTCCCAGGCACGGAAGGAAAGAAAGATAAAGTTTCAGAAGCGTAAAAGAGGTCACAACAACCATTGGACCCGCAGAAAGTCAAAGAAGAAACAGCGTTCAAGCAGCGACAAGGCGCAATCCATAGAGCTTAAGGAGGATGCGGGTCTCGCTTTTCTGAAAATGATTATCGAGGCCAATCGTGCCAAAGAAACACAGGCCACAAGTGCCATGCCAGTTATCCAATTTGTCCACGAAGAGGAGGAGGAGAGCGATTGGGAAAGCGATGAGAGTGACTCTGAGGAAGACTACGCTGGGTACAAATTCCACACGCTATTAATTGGGCCACCCGGTTGCGGGAAGACTACGCTCGCAAGGAAGATAGCTGATGTATGGGAGGCGGCAGGGATTGTCAACGGAAATTTCCGCGCAATGGGCCGAACGCATGTTATGAGCAAGTGGCAAGGCGAGGCAAGCGAAAAAATCAGAGATGCAATTGAACAAGCGAGGGGCGGAGTGCTGTTCGTAGACGAGTGCTACGGGCTCGTTACCGGTAGCAACGACACGTATGGGAACGAGGTTTTGACGGCGATAGTACAGGCGATGACTGATACCAAGTGTGGGACGACTTTCATATTTGCAGGATATGAGAAGGACGTGAAATCTAAGATATTCAGTGCGAATGCCGGGCTCGAGCGTAGGTTTGATGCCATCTACAAAATTGGAATGAATGATCCTGCTCACCTTGCCAAGATTTTTCTGAAATTGAATCGGGACGAAAAATGGAGCGTCTCTATGAAACTGAGCGAGATCCAACAATTGTTCTCCAGCCACAAAGCTGACATTAAATTTGGGGGAGCTGATGCAGAGAGTATTGCAGAGGAAGCACGCAGGGAACATATGGACAGATTTTTTCCTGCACTTATGGATCGTAAACTATCCGACACGGATATCAATCTGGGGATGAAAAAATTTTTAGAGAAAAAAGCTAGCCATAGACAAAAATTATTGTGTGCCCATATGTTCCTGTAATTGAGATAAGAAGGTATATAAAACATAGTGATTTCAGAAGTTAGTAGCAGCAAGCCATACGGCCAAAGTATGGCACGTCCCGGAGCACCCCACCTCACAGATAATGATGCGGTCACTGGTCAAGCGTTTGCGAACCCCCAGTCCGTGGGGCAGATGTCCACGGACCCAGCCAACATGTGGCACCAGTTCTTCGGGCCCCCGATTGGGGAGATCAAGACCAACCCCTACGACAAGTACCAATACGAGACATACACCCTGCCCGATGCCTACGCCGGCAAGAACATCTTTCTCCGTGATACCATCGAGGGATTCATCCAGGAGAACAACACGTGGCAAGTTGCTTGCATTTTGGTAGTCCTTCATATTTTCTAACTCTTGTTCGGTTATGCACAGGTACACGGCTGTTTGCCTCCCCACTCAAGTCACCGACCAGATTCACCTACGTTGGAAC
>MDTC01145162.1_pt1 | contig 13633 bp, 20 predicted proteins | sample 811181 | NCBI WGS metagenome assembly MDTC01 (sample SAMN05326644, study PRJNA326480) | marine metagenome | isolation source: seawater | place: Pacific Ocean: North | collected 2011
ACCGCCAATCACATAATAAGTGAGAATTTCAAGAAGGGAGTTTTCCATCAGATACCAAATGCTCCAAAGAAGAAGAGACTACCAGTGGTTGCGTAAGAGACAACCGCTGCAATGAATCCTAGCATAGCAACGCGACCGTTGAGTTTTTCGGCACGCTCTGCGTAGGTTTCATAACCATAGCGTTCTGCTTCAGTTTTGTCGACATACATCTGTGGTTCTTTGGCAAAGAGATTCTGTTGCCCGAACTCATTAGTTGTGACCGTCATTGTCTTGTGTAAAGAACTATTACATAATTATATAGTAATTGTAAAGTTCTGTCAAGAAAACCACTGTTCGGATATCCAGACACAAAAAAAGAGATCTAATGATCTCTATAATCTGACCTTATTATTTGCCATCAAATCCAGGTGGGATCCGATTAAAATAAGGATCATATGTAAACAATCCATTCCAATCGGTAATATTTGTAGATTCGTTTCTCCAAAATTTCCACAAACCATCATAACTTGTTCGATGAAAGACATCGATATGAATGTCATGAATATCGGATCCCAACTCAATCTTATACAAAAACAGAGGAATAGCGAATGTATTTCCTGAGTTATAGATCAAATCATCAGCAACTGCGCGAGGTTTAACACCCTGATCAAGCTTATACTTGTCGCCACGACAATGAAGTCTTACTAATTTTTCCGCATGATGCCTGGTAATCATATAACAAGCAGTGGAAAAATCATTAACAAATCTACGATGAAGTTGTAAATATACTTGCGCTGGATTGATAATAGCAAGTTGAATTACATCATAATCATATGGAACTTTAGAGTAAAAATCTTTCCAACTGAATCCCCAATGAAATACTGTAGATATATCACAATCATCTTCCATAATGATTGCACAAGGTTCATCTGTTTTTAAGAACTCTTTGAGTGCTTTCAAATGAGAAGTCGTACAACCAACTTCACCAGATGTCATAGCATCTGGATAACGACCTTTCAGGATGTCACTCAGATCATCTTCCCTACCATCATAAGCAGAAATCCTAGTATAATTTTCAACCTCCCAATACTTAAGCATATCTTCCATAGACTTCCAACGGTCTGTTTGACCGTCTAAGTTAATACAGTATACGGGAGGTAAACCTTTTAATTTATGTACTGATTTGTTCTTATCCATATAATTCACTTAGTATCCAATCCATGACATTAACTTCTGGTTTCCAACCCAGATGCTTTTCAATCTTATCTATATTAGCAAGAGTAAGTTGCATTTCACCTTCACGCTCTGGAATGTTCGTGTGAGAGTTAGAAATAGCACCTGCAATCTCTTTTACAGAATAATTTTCTCCACTACCAACATTATATACCTCTGTTAGAGGATGCTCTGAAATAGCAGCAAGATAATTTGCTCTGGCAACATCTTTTACATAAACAAAATCTCTACGCTGACTTCCATCACCCACAATAGTGAGTGGTTCTCCATTCAATTTTTGGCGATTGAAGATACCTATTACGGGAGCATACTGCCCACGAACAGGTTGTCTTGGTCCGAATACATTGAAGTATCTGAGGATAGTAGTCTTTAATCCAAACAAATTATTGTACATTGTACAAAGATTCTCACCATTCAGTTTAGTCACTGAATATGGATTGAGTGGTTCAGAATTCTGAGTTTCAACATTAGGACTTTGATTAGTTCCATATATTGCAGAGGTTGAGGAAAACACCAACCTTTTAACATTAGATTCTCTAGCGCATTGAAGAATTGTTGCTGTTCCTAGATCATTAACACTAACAGCGTTAACTGGATTCTTGATAGATGGTTGAATCCTTGCTTCCGCTGCCAGATGAAAAACATAATCCACACCAGTCATACAATTACGCATGAGTTGATGGTCTCTAATATCACCCCGAATATTAAAAGTGGATTTAGAATCACTCCAGTGTGGAGAATCGTGTGCATCAGAACTTTCATTATCGATACAGACAACAGTATGCCCCTGTTCGACTAAGTAATCTACTAGATTTGATCCTATAAATCCAGCTGCACCAGTTACTAAACTTCTCATCAATACAATGCGGTTGGTTTCCAATAAGAACGGGTTGGTTGAAAGATTTCCGTGGAAGGATATGATGTCAATGATCTATCTGTTCCGTTAGAACTGGTTTGATAAAACATAGGATCATCAAAAGCATATACATTAAAGTACTTTTGAATCTCAGCAAATCCAATATCCTGATAATCTGCAATTTCATAATTATGAAATGCAACCTTGCTACACATTCTCACATATTCATAACTTAAATATAAGATTGCATGAGCACCAAGCATATTATACACCCTTAAAAGATTTTCATCAATCTTTTCATATTGCACACAAGGACCAGAATGAGAGTTCATTCTTCCCCAAGATGAAATACCCAAATATACTGCATCTGCATCATCAGGAACTTCAATGATTGGGTTCCAGTTTTTAAGAACACAATCATCTTCAAATACAATAAAAGGAGGATCAAGTTCACTGAGTGCATTGAAGTGAGACATTGAACATCCTGCCAAATGTCTTTCAGGATATTTCGATGCCTCCAATCTAAGAACATTTTTAAAATCACAATCATGCTTTAAAAGTTGCTGCATGTTTGAATTTTTTTCAAGATCTTTATCTAGGTTGATATAGATCGCTGGGATTTCTCTAAGATCTAAGTTCATTATGATTCTTTTTCAGTGCAATAATTTTAGGTTCATATGGATAATTTGGATTACCCATCTGCTCCTCAGCGAAGCAGTATGTTGGTGTCAAACTTAAAGTGGGAGGATTATCAATTAGATAACGATTCATCTGAGATTCATCATGCCACAAAGCGATAACATCTTTCTCAAGATCTTGATTTACACGATCTGCAATGACCTCTGCCATCTTCAGAAAACACTCTGTTTTGCCTCCATTGAATCCCCCAGCATAATAGTTCTCACCTTCCTCTCCAGGAGGAACAAATGCTAGAGAGTTTGGATTGCGATCATATGATCTAGATTCTTTTGGATATAGGGACTGATATGGATGCATCGTAGCAACTAGATCCCCCAGAACTTCATCACCAACCTTTTCAACAATACCCATATCAACATCAAAGTAATAACAATAGTCAAACTTTGAAATGTATTCTTTCTCTTTAACGAAGTAATTATATCGCTTCAAGGTTGGCATTGGCCAAGGTTCATGATCAATCTTAGATACTTTTACATTGTCAGATGTTTCTACATCGTGCTCAGTAAATAACAAACACTCAAGTTCATGACCATTTAAAAAGTTTTCTTCAAGGTTATTATAAAGCCTTTCAACAAACTGAATATACTTATTGGTTGCAATAGTAAGAATACAAATTTTCATGCCATCTTAAAATAAAGTTTTTCTTCTACTCTTTCAAAATCATAATCTCTCAAAAATTCATCAACATCGTCATTAGATTTGCAATGTATAAATTGAACTCGTTTGAGTGTTTTTTCAGATCCCTTCAAAATTTCAAGTGGAGAACATTCAATAATCAAAAAGTTTGCATTATAACAATCATATTGATCAAGAGTATCATTGTCAGAATTTAATTCCGTTGAAGCACCTCTAACAAACAACCATAACATAGATGCTATATCATGAACCTCATCAAATTTACTCTGCGATTTTTCAAAAAAAGAAGCACAGGTAACCGAATCTACTTTATCATAATCTTTGATTTGATTAGAATCTTTTACACCTACCTGAATAAATCCAGTAACTGGCAGATTATATCTATCAATTATCTCTTTAATCATTGAAGATCTCCAATAAAATTTCTACAGACTTTTTGTATGATAAATTTTTCTCCACAAACTGACGAGGAGTATACTCATTCATCTTACCATAAAATTTATCAAATGTAGACTCCATATCGTTTACATCAGTAAATATTTCACCACATTCAGATGACCAGTAAGGAACTGAAGTTGCAGGAACAGAATACTTAGGTCCTTGATCTTCCCATGTTTCAACATCCCAAACAAAAAGTGGAGTATCATAGCTCATGATTTCTTGAATTGCAATACCCTGACTTTCTGTTCCATTCAAAACAAAACAGAAATCTGATTCTGGTGCCAAAATCTCTAAGGCATTCTGGGAGTAATTTCCATATTCCATTACATTGTAAGTTATCTTTCTTTCTGCTAGGAGTTCTCTTACTTTTTCTAATTCTCTAGAATCTCTCCGTTTATAATATACAAGACAACCATACTCTCGCTTCCTTTCAACTTCAGGCAACTTGATACCGACAGGCCAAATAGAAACCTTATCTCTTGATACATTGAACTTCTCATGAAACTTATCTTTTACCCATTGTGATGGTGCGATAATTTTTTTATAATATTCAGGATGCTCTAAGATGTCTTCTATATGATTATCAAACATCCAAATCTGAGGACCAAGAACACAGTTCTCAAGATCTAATTTAGAATGTTTGAGATACCCGTTGTAATCATACTGAATTAAAAAGTTATTTTTATACTTTTCTTCGTTGATAGCATAAGGTACTCCCTCTTGCTCCAATGCCTCAATAAGATTGTAAACAACTTTCTTAGGACCATTCAAAGTCTTTGAATGACCCCAATATCCTTCTTCGTAAAATAAATTAATCATAACCAGACCCAGTCTCCAAATACCATATCCTCAACAGACTTATGTTTACAACTAGCACCAAACCAATTCTTTGGTGCGAATACTTTCTTGCTCTTTGCTAACCATGCACCCCACCAAGAAAATGATGAGTTTGCAATAATATGATACTTACATTTCGTCATCAAACAAAGATCAAGATCTACTGAATTATATGAAATAGCAAATCGATCAGAATCAAATTCATCCTGCTCATCACACCACTCAGGATCATCAGAGAACACAATAACAGGAAGTTCTGGAAGTTGTTCTAGAGCATTTAAATAATACTCCATAGGTTGTAGAGGATGATTTGGATTTGCAATATAATCTGTTCTGCGAATGTGTAATGAAATAACATCACCACCACCTAGAGTATTAATTACATCATCACAAGTATCATTAAGTTCTTTTGGAAAAGAAAAGTCTTTTCTGATCTCATCTTGAATATGATTAAAATATTTGGGTGATTGATAATATCCAAACAAATCTACATTATCAGGACAATTATTGAATAACTCTTCATCAAAAGTATGCATTCTTTCATGAAGCATTTGGTTAGGATACATACCCAAAGTTGATTTTTCATCAACATGAAAACAACTATAAAGATTCAGAGGATCATTTTTAACCAAAGGATCAATTTCACCAAACCTACTTTCAGGCGGAATACAAAAATCGAATCCTCTGTTTACAGCAATACCTTTCAGAGAAGCATACTGAAACATTTGATTGGCAAGTCTGCCCAGGTTTCCTAGGTTATTAAATGTAATCATGACTTAGTTGCAGTAAATCCTTTGTAACGAATTTGATCATTTGGATGGGGTAAAACATAATCAGAATAAAACTCAAATTCCCACCCATCTAAGTTTTCAACCCACCATTCTGGAGGTCTGATATTCCAAGCAGGTTCTACATGCCTAGGACCCCAAGCTTCAGAAGCAGTAAAAACAGATCCAGATTTAGCAATCTTGTTCATTGAGTTCAAGATTGAAATAACCGTTTCATCTTCTAAATGTGTTAGTACACATAAAGTAGAAAACAAAGCAGGTTTAGTTATCCTAATTTTAGATAACTGTTCTTCAGCAAACCCTTGTAAGTATTTTACTTTCTTTTGATCTGGATAAATTCTATTTGCAATATTGATTGCAGATTCGGATGGTTCAATAGCATATACCTTAGTATACTTTCTTTCATTTACAAGATAGTTTGCAAACCAACCAGTTCCAGAACCAATATCAATGGCAGTTTTGAATTCACTATTATCTAGGACATCACCATGAGGAACATCATCCTGATAAAGAAATTTAAAGTCTTCAATGTTTTGCCTTTCATGTGCTAGTTTTTCTCTAGTAAAAGCAGCATTCTCAGCATAAAGTTCATTATGCTTATTGTAAGAGACATCATCCATTCACTATTTCCTCGTAGATAGAAGAATATTTTTCAATAATTGCATCGATATCATATATTTCATCATATCGTTTCTTTGCATTCGCAGAACATTTTTTCCTATATTCTGGATATTCCATCATCTCACGCATTACCTGAGCATAAGCAAAGTAATCAATAACTACTTCACCACCATCACCTATCTGTTCTTTATGACCCATACTAGGTGCGGTATGACTAATAACAGGTAATGAATGAGACATTGCTTCAATTATAGCACAGGAACACTGTTCTCCATCTGCTCTGCCATGAGCATATACATCTAAACTATTGAGAAATCTATGAATCACACTAAGTTCACTAGTCTTTTCAAGAAAGAAAACACTTCTTAGTCCAAGATCCTTCGCTTGTTTTCTGTAATTAGATCCACCACCAAGAATAAAGAACATTGTATCATCACTTTCAATCTCATCATATGCCTCTAAAGGTATTGGAGAGAAAATACCATTGTCATCTCTCTGATGTAATCCAAATACAAACTTACCATTAGTTTCAAATTTAGAATCACATTTTGGTATTTCAACTGGATTTGGGATGATTATTGATTTATCAGCAGGTCCCCCAGCTTTGATCCATTTTTGTCTTTGTTCTTGAGAAATGAGAATAGTCTTATATACATTTTCCTTATCCTCCGCCATTCCCGCTAGATGAATACTATCAACTATTGGTGTTTTGTGAATATGAGTAAAAGGATATTCTGGATGACCAGCTCTACCAGTTTGAATCACATCATAATTATTCTCATCAAATACTTCCCAAAAATCAGTATTAACCCAGTCATGTGTTGGTACAGTTAGATTTTTATTACCAACGGAAAACTTGATTAGATTGACTCCATTTTGACGACAATATTCTTCCCTAGACGGATCATTATCTGGATGAATAAAATCAGATCCAATATATGGCGCAGAATCACAGTAGTAAAAATCTACCTCAAACTTATCTTTAGGTAGATTTGCAGCAACTGTCTGTAAAACTTTTTCAGTTCCACCTGTTGCCATACCACAGAATTTAATAAAAGCAACTTTAATTTTTCTCATCAAGTCTTTCCTTTAATTGTGGGATATGCCAGATATCAAGTCCTTTAAAATACTCAACACCATAATCATCAAAGTATTTCATGATACCTGGAAGTAAATCCTTTCTCATAAAAGTTTCTTCACTCCAATCTGGATCGAAGTTAGTAACTTTAGGTGTTGGAATATCTATATACCATTCTTTAGGCATCTTACTCAGACCAACATTAGAATCGAGAAGAGTAATTGAATACTTTGAATTAATTGCTGATTCTGTTCCTGGTGCCTGAATAAGTTCAGAACATCTAAACCAAGCTTGCTTAAGTTGAAAGTTGTTATAAGCAGCAAATTGATAATGTAAAACTGTGCCATACTGAGGAGCAAGTCTCAACCAGTGGGAATCTCCAGATTCATTTGGGCTGACTGGAGTTCTACCCAGATGCATATGCTGCTCAGAGTTGTAACTCAATGATGGATGATCGGCAACAATAAAATCTTTAAAATTATTACTCCATACAGTTGCATCATTTCGGTAATGAGTATAACTCTTCCACAATGCTAACCATTGCATTGAAACTTTATGCCCTGGTTGTAGTTGTGGAAATACTTGATCTGCAATTTTTACAAAATTATTACTCAGAGATTCATCAGCATCTAGACATAAGAAGTGAGTCCCCCCTGCTTCTCTACCCAACTTTAACAACTCTGCTCTGATAGATCCTTCAGACCAACCAGAATTAAAATTTCTTAATTTCTCTGATGAAAATACCGTCGCTCCAGCATTTTCTAGAATCTCTAAAGAATTATCCGTAGATCCATCATCAATAGCAATGATATCATCAACTACCTTTAAAGTGTTATGCAGATATGATGGCAAACACCACTCTTCGTTTTTAAATGGTAACAGTGCAATTATTTTCATAGATCTCATACCAATTGATTTGCTGAATATTTTTCACCATCAATATGAATATTTTCTATGTCATATTCTCTTGCAGCATTCTCAAGACGAGGTTCAATAACTGGAATACCATAACGCATTTCAATTACAGTTCTCTCTAAAGGTTGCTTACTATTTGGTCGAGTGCTAGCACCCATACCTTCATTTAAATAGTAACCAGAGTTATGTGGGATATGCATACCCTTACCATTATATGCAAGACGAATCGCTAAGTCATAATCAGCACCAGATACTAACTGTTCATCAAATGCCTTACACTTTTCAAGAATAGATTTCCTAAACATAAAAAATGGTCCAAGAACCATTCCACTTTTCAATTCATCTTCTCTACCAGCATTATTAACATACTGCCCCTGAGTTGTTTGGAATTCAGGAACAATAGTAAAGTCACCATAAACAAAATCAACATCTGGATTTTCATCCAAAGCATTTGCCATCTGTTCAATGGAGTCTGCAGTTCTTAGATCATCAACATTCCAGATGCAAAGATAATCCCCAGAAGCGTTATCAATACAACGATTCATAGAGATTCCAATAGGATCAACACCTTCTACTTGAATATGAAAGATATTATCATAGATTTCATTATATGACTCAATCATTGCAACTTCTTCATCAGAGGGATCATTATGATCCATAACGACCTCTATATCGCTATGAGTTTGTTCTGAAAGGTTTACTAGAAAACCTTCCATATATTTCCCCATCTTGTAGCAAGGTGTAATTGTACTAACCTTAGTCATCGAAATCAATCCTCATTTCATTAAAAACATTTCCAATACCATCTTCTAAAGATGTCTTTGGTTTCCACCATTTAGTTAGGTAATCACTGGCAACATTCTTTGAGTTCTGCTGAACAGTGTCAACATCTTCAGATGGTTTAATAATAATATCTTTACCAATATCATCAAATTTAGATTTTACAATGTTTGCAATATCCATAATTGTAACTGATGAGAAACTGGTTACATGTAACTCATCATCTGGAGAGAAGTCATCATAATTATTCATAACTGTTTCTAGTGCTTCACAACAATCTTCGGCATACAGAAACTCTCTCTCTTCACTACCATCAGTGATCATATCAATAACACCTGTCTCAAATCCCTTCTTAATAAAGTCAGTGATTACATGAGATTTATCATAATCTTTTTCGATACCATACACATTCCAAAACTTAGTTGTCAAACCACCAAGTGCTTTGGTATAGTTCTCTCCAACATTTTTTAAAAGACCATATGGTGAGAAACTCATATTAGACATCTGAGAAGATGCAAAGACAAATTTTTTATCAAGATCTTTAATCATACCAAATACATTTGACATGATTCTTGTATTGTTATGAATGAAATCAAAAGTATGCTGATATTTTTTAAGATATCTAGATCCACCAACATCAAAGGCAAGGAAGAATATAAAATCAGAAGCGATTACCTTTTCCATCAAAAGTGTATTGTTATTCATACGCAAATCTTGCCATTGCTTATCATTTACAATATCAAACTCATTTACAATATGACCTTTGTTTCTAAGATATTCAGTAAGATAAGCACCTATCTGCCCACTAGATCCAAGTACAAGAACATTAGACATTTTCTTTATACCACTGATAAGTAGATTCAATTCCTTCTCTCAATCCAATCTTAGGTTCCCACCCTAGAGATTTAATCTTATCAACATTCATAACTTTACGGGGAGTTCCATTTGGTTTTGAGGTGTCCCAATTAATGTCATATTCATATCCAACAACATCTTTAACAGTCTCTGCCAAATCTTTGATAGTTACATCTTCACCTGTTCCAACATTAATATGTTCAGCATCATTGTACTTATCCATACAAACATAACAAGCTTCTGCCAGATCATCAACATGAAGAAACTCTCTCATTGGCGATCCATCTCCCCATAAAGTCACTTCCCAGTGCTCACTCTTCCCAAGAGAACCATGAAACTTAGCAATCAATGCAGGAAGAACATGAGATGTCTCTAGATCAAAATTATCATTAGGACCATAAAGATTGGTAGGCATTAGAGAAATAGCGTTGAATCCATACTGATCTCTATACGCTTGGCACATACGCATACCAGCAATTTTTGCAATTGCATATGCACTATTACTTTCCTCTAAAGGACTCGTCATCAACTGATCTTCAGTGATGGGAATATTGGGGTGTTTTGGATAAATGCAAGATGATCCTAGGAACAAAAGTTTTCTAACACCACTTCTGTAAGAGGCATCGATAACATTTGTTTGAATCATCAAGTTATCATAGATGAATTCTGCAGGGTACATCTTATTACCCATAATTCCACCAACTTTGGCAGCAGCAAGAAAAACATAATCTGGTTTTGCTTGCTCAAAATATTGTTGAACTTGATTCTTATCTCTTAGATCACAAACATCCCTTGCAACCCAGTAAACATTTTCAAATCCCTTCTCTTCTAAATTACGAACAATCGCTGATCCAACTAGACCACGATGTCCCGCAACAAAGATTTTAGACTCACTGTCCATAAATGCACATCTCCTCAACAAGTTCTTTGAAAGAGATTTCGGGTTCCCACCCTAATACTTCTTTCGCTTTTGTAGCATCACCCAATAAAGACTCTACTTCTGTTGGTCTGAAATATCTCTCGTTAACAGAAATAACAGTCCTCTTGGTATTTCTATCTATACCAATTTCATCAGTGCCACTTCCCATCCATTCAATATCAAATCCAAAGTATGGTGCTGCCTCCTCTACAAAATCACGAACAGAATATTGCTTACCAGTAGCAATGACATAATCATCGGGTTCATCCTGCTGAAGCATCATCCACATTGCTTTTACATAATCTTTTGCATGACCCCAATCACGCTTCGCATCAAGATTACCAAGAAAAAGAACATTTTGCAGACCCACAGAAATACGAGACAATCCCTGAGTAATCTTACGGGTTACAAAAGTTTCACCTCTTCGTGGTGATTCATGATTAAAAAGAATTCCAGAACTTGCATGAAGACCATATGCTTCACGATAGTTTTTAATAATCCAATATCCATACATCTTAGCAACACCATAGGGTGAGCGTGGATAAAATGGTGTAGTTTCTGTTTGGGGAACTTCCTGAACTTTACCATAAAGTTCCGAAGTGGATGCCTGATAGATGCGTGTCTTTTTCTCTAGACCAAGAAATCTAACCGCTTCAAGAATACGGAGAGTTCCCATAGCATCAACCATACCAGTATACTCAGGCATTTCAAAAGATACCTTTACATGACTCTGAGCACCTAGATTATAGATCTCATCTGGTTGCACTTCTTTGATAATACGAATGAGATTACTACTATCAGTTAGATCTCCATAATGATTAGTAAGTCTTTCGATGAATGGATCAATTCTTCCAGTGTTAATTTGAGAAGTACGACGAATAATTCCATGAACTTCATATCCCTTTGCCAGAAGAAACTCTGCAAGATAAGAACCATCCTGCCCAGTAATTCCTGTGATTAAAGCTACTTTCATATTCAATAATACTTTTCTAAATTATACCAAAAAAGGGGGGTCATTACAACCCCCCAGTATAGGTCTTTGCAGGCTCGCCACTTGCTCTTTATCCTGAAGCAAGAAACAGGGCAGGAGTTAAATCCATCCGCACCACTTGCTCTTAGGAAAAGCAAGAAACCTTAGGGTCATAATGACTCCACCAGGGCTAGTTTTGAGACGATACCGAGTCTTTGATATAGCATGGAACCCCTTCAGGATCCAACCATTTGGTGTATTCAAAGTCCTCCATAGCAGTCAGAAGTTGCATCTGATTGTCTAGAAGATACATATCGCGATAGCGTTTTGTATAGCTATCTGCTTTTTGAATACGATAGTCTGGCATACCATTGGTTTCCAATGTGCCACACTCAACATAACGATAAGGAAACCGCTCAAATAGAACGGTTGGTTTTTTCAATACTGTCACTGTACTTCAACGGATTGGAGGTCTTCGGCAATTACATCCATCAGAATATCATAATCTTCCAATGGTTCACCAGTGAATTCAATCAGACCTTCTTTTTCATAATATCGTTTTACTTTCTTATAAAGTTTTTCATTTTTCACATCAAGAAAAATTTCTTTGTTGGCAGCAGCGCGTAGAGTCTGCAGATCTTTCTTAAACTTTGAAGTAAGCGTCATTGCTCCGTTTGTTTACCTGTATATTATAGAGGAAGTACCTTATCTAGTCAAGCAGTTTCGCGAAGGATTTCTGTAAGTTTATTAATGATGCTGATATCAATATCCATGAATGGTGGAATGATTCCTAGAAGACGAAGAGTGCCATCTAAAAATAAGGCAAGGCATATCGATCCCAAAATTGCACTAATAAGACTTGCTGTGCGATTATGCTTTCGCATAGCTTCTTCAATAGATTCTTTTACTAGACGATCAACTTCTTCTTTAGTATAGCAGTGCTCAGGGTTAATCTGATCGAAACGATGAGCCATGTTTAAAACTACAAAGTATATGTCTAATTATACTTTAAATACTATGTTAATTCAAATTTGTGTCCAAATGGACGATGAACATATCTTTGATCGTGTTCCCTGGTTTGTTGATATAACTTTCGCAACATATCTTGCTTTCTTTCGATTGCATCCAATCTTGCATGGACTTCTCGTATTTCAGACTCGATAGAGCTTTTGTTATTCATTTAGGTTTTAAAAATTCTTCCCTTGAACCTCCCCACTAAAGCTACAGGTGAGTTGTTGATTCAAGTATTTTTATTTATCTAATTTCAAAGTCTAAACGACGAACTTTACGCTTACGACGCTCTTCTTGCCACATTAAATCTTGATTTGATAACGCATCTTTAGCAGTTTTGTTGGGATAATTAAGCATAATTACTTGTCCCATATCTTTAGCAGATATACGATCTCCTCTCAGACTCGTCATATTAGGGCAACCACAACATACGGTTTTGCCACTTATTGATTCTAATTCTTTATTACAGGCACCACACCTTACTCTAATATTGTCCATGGTGTTACTATTAAACAAGACTTAAAAAGGGGGAAACTCGTCCCCCCTTTTCCTTCATATTATATAGTAGTAACTCAGTTTAGAGTTTCAATCGTGTCAACGGCAGCAAGTGCCTCTCTAGTATCTTACTCAATCTCGTAGCACTTGTTTTCCAAAAATTCTTGATTGGTTTTGAGAAACGCTGTGACATAACTATCTACATCGTGTTCCATAGTATGGTGTGCATGTGTATGCAATGACTGTATGACTCCCAAAGATCCACAGATCATTAGGTTCATCACCGTGAGGGGGTGGAGAAGGTAGCGCATAAAAAAAAAGGGGGACCGAAGTCCCCCATATTATAGCACGGTTAATTTGATTTTAACCATATAAACTAATAGGAGTAGGGAGACTTGAACTCCCACGGGCATAATGCCCAACAGATTTTAAGTCTGGTGCGTCTACCGATTCCGCCATACTCCCAAAAAATCACTCCCCAGGTAGGATTTGAACCTACGACCAATCGATTAACAGTCGA
>MDTC01219142.1_pt1 | contig 13633 bp, 7 predicted proteins | sample 811181 | NCBI WGS metagenome assembly MDTC01 (sample SAMN05326644, study PRJNA326480) | marine metagenome | isolation source: seawater | place: Pacific Ocean: North | collected 2011
CTCTCTCGCGCGCGTCGCCGCGGTCTCGTCGGTCTCGTCGACTCGCGCGACCGCGGGCCGAGGGAAGAAATGACGCGCGGCGTCACACATCGACTCGCGACGCGCGCGAACGCGAGAGAGGCGACGCGAGAGAGAGAGAGAGAGACGCGACGACCCGGTTCGTTCACCGTCGCCGGTCGTCGTCTCTCGACGCGCGACGCGTCGTCGTCGTTCGTCGTCATCATTCACCGCCGCCGCCGGGACGTCATCCTCGGAAAGAATCATGCGACGCGTCGACGCCGCCGCGAGGACGCCCGCGAACGACGCGAGAGACGTCCGCGAGATTCTCCTCGACGCGCGCAGGGACGTCGTGGGACACGGGGCGACGATGCGCGGGGCGTACGGGGTCAAACTCGTGACGTACGCCGACTGGACGGCGAGCGGACGCGCGTCTCGCGCGGTGGAGCGGTACGTCGCCGAGCGCGTGCTGCCGACGTACGCGAACACGCACACGTCGACGTCGACCACGGGGGCGCAGTCGACGTGTTTTCGAAGCGAGGCGAGACAGGTGGTGGCGCAGTGCGTCAACGCGAGGACCGGGTACAGCGACCGACACGCGGACGTCGTCGTCTTCGCGGGGAGCGGGAGCACGGGGGCGATCGATCGGTTGGTGCGGGCGTTGGGAGCGCACGTGCCGTTACCGGTACACGCGCCGAGAGAGGCTCGGCCGGTGGTGTTCGTCGGACCGCACGAGCATCACAGTAATATTTTGCCGTGGAGGGAGAGTTGCGCCGTCGTCGTGGAAATTCCCGAGGACGAATCGACGGGGACGGTGGACGTGGACGCGTTGCGGGGGGCGTTGCGGCGATACGCGTCGCACGCGACGCTCATAGGGAGTTTTTCGGCGGCGAGTAACGTCACCGGCGTGCGCGCGGACGTGAATCTCATCACAGAGACGTTACATCGAGGCGGCGCGTTGGCGTTTTGGGATTACGCGGCGGCGGCGGCGTACGTCGACGTCGATATGAATCCCGTGATGTTCGATGATGAGACCGGAGCGTTGAATCCTTACGTGTACAAGGATGCCATATTTATATCGCCGCATAAACTTCCCGGTGGGCCCGGGGCGCCGGGGATTCTCGTGGCAAAGCGCGCGCTCTTCTCCAACGACGTCCCCAGCGAACCGGGCGGCGGGACGGTGTTTTACGTCACGAGCGAGGATCATAGGTATCTCAGTAATCGCGTTGAGCGCGAGGAGGGCGGAACGCAGGACATCATCGGAAGCATTCGCGCCGGTTTGGCGTTTCAGATGAAGGCGACGATCGGAACATCGGTGATCGAGGCGGCGGAGGAAAGATTGCGCCGTCGCGTCTTCGCGGCGCTCTCGGCGCACGAAAACATTTGTTTGCTCGGCCCGGACGCGTCTATGGAGACGAAACGATTACCCATCGTGTCCTTCTTAATCCGAGCTCCCGCGGTGCAGTCGAAGAGTCGGTTTTTACACTACTCCTTCACGTGCGCGGTGTTGAACGACGTCTTCGGCGTGCAATCGCGAGGCGGATGCGCGTGCGCCGGTCCGTACGCGCACCGACTCCTCGGGTTATCCCCCGTCGACGCCGCCGCCATCGAGGCGCACTTGCTCGACAAGGCGGAGGTTTTGCGTCCCGGATTCGCGCGCGTGTCGCTGCCGTATTTCGCGTCGGACGCTGAGATTGAATACACGCTCGAGGCGATTCGCGTCGTGGCGACGCACGGATGGCGTCTCTTACCCGTCTACCGCATGGACGCCAAGACGGGCGAGTGGCGACACGTCCTTCGCGCTCGAAGTTTCCCGGAGCGGCAATGGCTTGCGAACATGCAGTTCCCGACGTCGAATGAGCGCGTGTACGACGAACCGCCGAGCGAAGAGGACATTTCGCGTCGGCTCGAGGAACAACTCGCCGTCGCGTCTCGCATCATGGAGACGTGCGGACAATATCGCGAGGGCGAGCCGCAGACCAAGACGAAGAGCGGACAAATGCGCATGCCAAACACGGGAGGTTCGATCGCGGATGCGCGCATGGTGCTCGCCGGTGGACATGACGACGATGAGTCGAGATTGGCGTACGTCGGCGACGACGACGACGACGGCGCGAGAGACGCGGCGACCAACGTCGAGCGAGGCGACGCGCTTCGATGGTTCATGTTTCCCTCCGAGGCGACCGACATACTGTCGAGCGCGCTTCCAGAACACTCCAGGGATGGAATATTACCGCTCGACTACGTTCCACCGAGTGGTCCGATCACCGGCGCGTTGCGCCCGCCGTACATGTGCGGCGCGCGCGAATTGGCGCCGAGCGCGCACGGTCAGAAATATCGCACGGAGAGTCGCAAGCATCCACTGCGCGTGACCGAAAAGCTCGGTAACATTCGATCGGGTCTCGTGCACCAGCGCGCGGCGCCGCTCTGCACGGGCGAAGCTCCGACCGAGACGATGATCGCGAGCGAGGCCGCAAACGCCGAATCGCCGCGCGACGAACCTGTCGAGCGCGAGGTGGAGCTCGACGAACCGCCTCAAATCGAGGACTCGACGCCAAACGGTGGCGTTTCCGAAGTGCACGTGCATTCCACGGTGGACGCCGTGACGGAGTCCGCGAAGGGCGAACAACCGACAAAAAAGAAGAGACACAAGTTTGCCAAACCGCCGCAAAAATTAATGCGGGCCGTCACGCAAGCCGTCCACGAGTTTGAGATGATTCAACCGGGCGATCGCATCTTGCTCGGTTTATCCGGTGGAAAAGACTCACTCGCAATGCTTCACATCTTGATGTATTTAATGTCGCGATACCCGCCGGGGACGTTCACGCTGGCGTGCGCCACCGTCGATCCGGGAACGGAGGCGTTCAATCCGCGTCCGTTGATTCCGTACGTCGAATCCCTCGGGATTGAATACCACTATCTCGAAGAGGAGATCATGTCCATGGCGGACGCTCACATGAGCGGTGACAGTATCTGTGCCTTTTGCGCGCGCATGAAGCGAGGAGCGCTGTACACGTGCTGTCGAAAGTACGGGTACAACAAGCTCGTGCTCGCACAACATTTGGACGACTGCGTGGAGAGCTTTCTCATGAGCACGATGTATAACGGCATCATGCGAACGATGAAAGCGTCGTACGTCATCGACGAGGGGGATATTACGGTGATCAGACCCGCGATCTACGCGCGCGAAAAGGCCCTGCGTGATTTCTCATACGACGTGGGATTACCCGTCATCAACGAAAATTGCCCGGCGTGTTTCGAGGCGCCAAAGGAGAGAAATCACATTAAAAAGTTATTGTCCAGAGAGGAGAGTGTGTTCCCATCCTTGTATTCGTGTATGCGCAACGCGTTGACGCCATTGTTTGATCCCGCGGCGATGGATATTCTCGCCATGATACGGGAGACGATCGAGTCTAGAAACAAGTGGAAGGTGAACGCAAAGGTGCAACGGTCTCGCTCGCTCGCCGCCGACGAAGACAAAGCGACGCCCACGGTCGAAGAGGAGAAACACACGGCAGCGAGCGGCGCCGACGGAGACGTCGATCTCTCGCAAGCGACGGAGATGCAGCTCCTCGCTGAATTGAATAGACGCCGTCGCGACAGAATTCGGCGCACTGGGAAAGTCGACGTCGAGTTGGACGCAGACTTGACCGAGAAGCAAAAGTTCTGCACGGCTGAGGGTTGTAAGCGCGAATGATGTAGGGTAGCTTAATTTGTATCAATCCATTGTAGTATTTCAATCATACGTGTACAAATATTCATTCTAATTCGATTCGAGTTGTGGACTCACGGTCGCAGCGACGTCGATGACTTCGTATCCTTGGGAGAGATCAATTTCATCAGACGCGGCGTCCGGACGTTCCGGACCGGCGGTGTCTTCAGCTTTCTTCTCCTCTTCTCGCTTCTTGCGCACTTCCTCTTGCTTGGCGCACGAATCGGCGTACGTCACGTATTCTTTACAGTTGTCGGCGTTCGGTAAACTCTCAATCATGAGCCGAATGTTCGGCAAGCTGTAGCCGAAGAATTCTGGACCAGATATGGCGGTTTTCTTCGCCATTTCGCCTCGCGCTTCTCTCACGGCTTTGACGCGTTTCAACACCTCGGCCCACGCGGCGGTCGCGCTCTTGGCGGAGATTGGTTCGCATCCTTCCTCCGCGGTGAGCGTGAACTGCGGCTCGCCGTTGGGACCTTCCGTGATTTCTTGCGACCACTTGGTACGCTCTTCGAGATTATCCAGACGGGGATACATCCGCGCCGTCTTGAATCCGACAGGTAATATGTATTGTTGCGTGACGAAATCCTTTTTGATCTTAACCTCACCCAATGATTCAACCGTGACGCCGCTGATCGGGCCGACCGGCATGGCAAATCCGCCTCCCTCGTCTCGTTTGAGTTCGTCGATGAACGCTTGCGCTTTTTGCAACTTTTCCATCGTCATGCTGGAACCACTGCGCGGTGTACCCTTCGGCTTCTTTTCTTTCGGCGGCTTCGGCACCTTCGGCTTCTTCTGCTTGACGGGTCTTTCAATCTTCGGCGGCGGTTCGTACGATTTGCCTCCGAGTACGTTGAAGATGCGCTTGACGCGAATGCTCAAGAATCGTCCGTGGATCCACTCGCGAGTCGGCTCGACGGTTTCCGCGACGACGGTTTCAGTCTCGGCGTTTCCATCGGCGTTCTCATCGTTGGAGACTTCGGTCGGCTCGGCGCGACGCTTTTCTTTCTTCGGCTCGGGCGCGACTTTTCCCGCGAATTCCGCGGCGAAGGGTAAGTCAAAGTCGTCGCGGATTTCCGCGTATTTCCCGAACCCGTGTTTCAGCGTGCCCACAACCAACGCGCGATCGTGATCTTCCGTCCACCAGTCTGCCAACGGATCGGCGTACAACTCCGGGATGGGCATGCCTTCAGCCGTGAGCGCTCGCTCGAATCCGCCCGCTTTCGCCACCGCGGCGATGCCGCCTTGCAACAATTCCAATCGAATCATGTCGTCGTTCGCTCGACCGCGAAGAAAGTTGTTGAAGCCTTGTTCAGCCATGATGTACTTGAGATAATCGCGGCCTTCCTCGCGCGGCAAGTTCTTTTCATCCTCTTCGTCCTCATCTTTCGTGAGCACGTCGACCATGTTGGGGAACAAGTCGGCGGACAAAGACTTGAGAGCCTCTTCGACGTAGCATCTACAAAACAGTTTGACGTGCGTAATCGTCTTGTTTTCCTTCAATTGAGAACGCGCCCGGATTTGTTCCCACATGCTCCAACCGAATATCATGAAAGACGACACGAGTCGTTTACGCTCACCCCAGGACCATTGAAACGCGGTCGAAGAGTTCTTCTTCTCGAGGGCGAGTTGTTCGGCGGCTTGCAACTGGGCCAAAAGCTTCTCCGCCTCCGCCTTGCGCTCCTCCTCCGCCGCGGCGGCTTCGGGCATGAGTTTGAGCCAGAAATCGGGATCATCGAGGGACACGCCGTCCGCCGATCCGCCACCGTCGACGAACGTCGCGGTCGCGAACGTGCTCGGTCCGACATCCGCCTCGCTCGCTTCTTCAGACGTGTTTACGAGTTTTTGTTCAGATTTGGCGAGAATGTCGGTGATGCTCTCCTCGCTCCACTTTTGCGCTCTATCGTCATCTTCGGTGAAAAGACCGTACGCGCCGTGTTTGAGCAAGGCTTCGATCTCTTTACGCGACGCAGCCGCCGACTTTTCCTCTTTCTCTGCGCTCCCGAAAATGGCTTGTTCGAGACCGAGTTTCATCGAAGCTCTCGTGAACATTTCCTTTTCGTACGTCGCGCGCATGACGAGTCGGTACACTTGCACGTGTCGCGTTTGCCCGATGCGATGCGCGCGAGCCAACGCTTGTGCATCGTTCTGAGGATTCCAATCGCTGTCGAACATGATGACCGTGTCGGCTTGAACGAGGTTGATGCCTTGCCCGCCCGCGCGAGTGGAGAGAAGAAACAAGAACGTGTTCGAGTCGTCGGCGCAGTACTTATCGATCGCCTCTTGACGCGCCTTACCGGTGATGCTCCCGTCCAATCGAACGTACGTGTGGCCGTGCGCTCGGCAATAATCTTCCAAGACGTCCAGAACGCGCGTCATTTGACTAAAAATGAGTGCCCGATGTCCGCCCTCCTTGAGGTGCGGAAGGAGTTTATCCAAGAGTTGCAACTTGCCCGCGCTCGAGACCAACGCGTTCGCGCTCGCGCCTCCCGGCGCGATGGCCGCCTCGACGCCATCGAGCAAGAATGGGTGTTGGCAACACTTCCGAACCTCCATCATGATGTTGGCGAAATTGGCAAAGTTTTCTCTCGACGCGCACCCTTGCTTGAGAAATGCAAAGTTGCGTTCAAACAACGCGCGGTAACACTTCTTCTGCAGAGGCGCGAGCTCGCACTCGACGAGAGTTTCACTGCGCGGTGGTAATTTCTGCTCGACGTCACGTTTCAAACGACGTAATATGTACGGTCCCAGAACCTTTTGCAACCGCTCAACTTGGGCGGCTTTCACCATGCCCCCGAACGCGGTTTCGAATTCTTCTGCATTTGAAAAGTGTTTCGAGTCGATAAAGTTCAGCAATGACCAGAGTTCGCTCGTATTATTTTGCAGCGGCGTGCCGGTGAGCAGACAAATGCGCTCGACGGACAGGGAGCTCAAATCGTTGCCGAGCTTGCCTCCGACTCGCTTCAAACGGTGCGCCTCGTCGATAACCATCGTACTCCACTTGACCTTCGCAAAACTTTGACGGTCGGCGGTGATGGTTTCATACGTCGTCAAAATGATATTCGCCTTCACGCCGCGCGGTGCGTTTTCGTCTTCGGGTTGCGCGTGGTACCAATCCTGTTCGCGAGCAAAATCGCGGCCCGCTTGTTTACCGACGTGCGTCACCAGGTACGCCTTCGGAACCCATCGCTGCGCCTCACGCTCCCAGTTTACGATCGTGGATAATGGAACAACGATCAACGTCGGTAGACCCGGACGAACGTTCAGGGCGTGATTAATCAGCGCCAGCGATTGCGCCGTCTTACCGAGACCCATCTCGTCGGCCAAGATGCACCCGCGTCCCGCTTGAAAATTAAAAGCCATCCACTTGACGCCCTCCTTTTGATACGCGCGCAACTCACTCTTCTCGCCGTACAAGTCACGTACCGGTTCACCCTCGTACGAACTCCACGCTTGCGTCACTTCGGCTTCAGTCTCGGCGTCGACGACGGCTTGTCGTTCGCTCGCCGCTTTCGCCCCCGCGCTCACGCGTTCGAAATCCTCCAAAGCCTTCGCTCCACCCTCGAAGGCGCCTCTCACGAGCGCGACGTCTTCCCACGTCGTCTCGTCGTAACTCATCCGATCCCACTTCACGCACACCAAGGTTCGATCTTGTTCCTCAAACTTTGAAAACACTCTGTCCACGACCAAATACTGCGGCTTGACGTCTACGCACGGTCCGAGCTGTTGAGGAAACTTGTCGAAAAACCTCGCCACGCGCATCTTCCCGTGCGTTCCGGAGACAACGTCCGATTCGATCGCCGTCACTTTCGCCCACGTACAGTGCACGAACGCCGTCCCTTTCCACTTCAGCAGCACCTCGGTCACCGCGTCCTCGCCTCGTCTCCACCCGACGATGCTCTCAACGTCCGCGTACCTCGTGCTCTCCGCCGGTTCGCGCGTCCACTGATCCTCCGCCCACGCGTGCATCGACCGAATCACCTCTCGCGCGTACGCCAACCCTCTGTCGCCTTCCTCATCCTCCTTCCCGCGTTCGTCCTCCAAGACGCCTCCCCAATACCCGGCGTCGTTCAATCTCGCCCGCTTCTCCGCGCTCCCGTCCTCGCGCTTCCCCTTGGCCGGCTTCAGCTCCAACAGATCCGCCGCCGCGAGATCGACGTCACCGCCTCGACGCTCGAGGACGGCGGAGATGACGTTCGGGTCGAGCTCCTCGAACGCGCGCTCGAGCGAGTGTTGTTCGCTTCGATAGCTCGGACGCCCGCGCGCGCGCGCGAGACGCGCTCGGGGGGACATGACGACGGTGAAAACGCGCGGGTTTCACCTTTCGGCGACCTCGTCTCGCGCGTCGGAGTCGGCGTCGCGTCCTCGCGCGCGGTGCGGTGTGACGCGATCGCGATCGACCGGAAGCTGTCGACAGTGTTTTTGAAATCGGCGGCGGCGGAGGGCACGGGGACGTCGCGCGACGAGCTCGTCTCGCGAGTCGAGGCGCGATGCGAACGCGTGAAACCGACACGGGAAAGAATGTGTGTGTTGATATTAAATAATACGTCTATTTCGACGACTTGGAGGCGGCGATGACTTGATTTACGACGCCGGCGGTGTCGGCGGGTGCGAGCGATTTGGCTTTGCGAAAGGCGTTCTCCGCGGCGTCCGGTTTACCCACGGTGCGGTAGAAGACGCCTTGGGCCAAGTATCCTCTGAAATCGCTCGGGTGGTCGGCGACGACGGAGTCGTACGCCTTCTCGGCATCCTTGCCGTGACCTTTCCAAGAGGAGTAGACGCGCGCCTCGAGAAGCGCGCCGTCGACGTCGTCGACCCAGCCCTTCTTGGCGAACGTCTTCGCGTACTCGAGCGCGAGACCGTTTCGACCCGTCTTACCGAGAGCGTCGAGGTACCCGCGCAAGAACGAGGACGACGGTGCGCGCATGGAACCGTCCTTATCTAAGACTTCGGCGTCGATGACGACGCGGAACGCGTCCACGGCTCTGGCGGGTTGACCGTCGGCGATCCACGTCTCCGCCAACGCGCTCACATTTTCCTCGTTGGTCGGATCGATGGCGACGAGACGTTCCAAAAACGGTAACGCCTTCGGGGAATCGTCGAGCGCGAGGTACGATTGCGCCGCCTGACGCAATTTATCCACGTCCTCCGGCGCCGAGTTGAGAGACTCGACCACGGCGTCCGCCTGCGCTTGCACCTCCTCCTTCACCTTCTCGCTGAGCCCATCGCTCTTTCTACCCGCCGGCGCGTTAAACGTCAAATCCGACGGAATGAACACCACGACCAACGCGCACGCCGCCAAAAAGCTCACGACGCGAACGAGCGTTTGGTTTCCGTCTTCGTCGTCGTCCGACTCGCGCGCGCCGCTCTCTTGGTCCATGTAATTCGCCATCGGTCCCGACGGCGCCGCGCCTCCGAAATCCACCTTGGCGTTCATGCCAAACGCCCCTCCGCTCGTCCCGGTCCCAGACTCCGCCTTCTTCGCCGCGCCCTCTCTTCGAACCGCCGCGAGCTTTTCCTCGAAGCTCGCCCCCGCGCCCGGGTTCATCTCCCCCGCGCCCTCCTCGTCCACCGATCCCGGCGCGTTTCGAGCGGTGACGCGAGACATGGCCTCACCGAACTCTCGCTCGCGACGTCCCGCGTCCTCGACGAACTCTTGCTCGCGCGGCTTCCGCCCCCGCGCGCGTCGACCGCCGCTCTTCTTTCTGTTTCCTCTCGGGGGCTGAGGCGCCGCATCGCGCGCGACGCGCGAGCCTCGAGACGCGGGCGCGAGCGCGCGCGACGCGAGCGTCGGTCCGACCGCGGCGCGCATTCGTCGTCGTCGCGCGATCGAGCGTGTGGCGCCTCCCTCGCGTCGCCCGCGTCGCCTCGTCTCGCGGAAACTCGAGAAAAGATAAGACTCTCCCATTCGAACACGGTTCAAGACGATCAACGTACAGACTCGTGTATTCATACTGTAGAATACAGAACGCCGGTCTGGAAGCATTTACTTTTGGCCAAGCCTCGTCGTCGTGTCGGTCGATTTGAACGACGCTCGAGCGATACACGACGACGCGCGAGGCGCGACGCGCGAGCGAGGCGTAGACTTTACATGAGCGCTAAATTCGCCTTCAAACAAGAGCATGCGTTCGGTGCGTCGACGATCGATCGCGCGTGAACGCGCGCGAATGCGATGATGGATGCGCGCCGGAGGTCTCCCTCCGCGTCGACGGCGCGCGAGGGCGTCGTCCGCGCGATCGCGACGACGATTGACGCGCGCGAGGGCGATGGAACGAGATGACGTTTTATGATGGACGTTTTGAACGCCTCGGGCGCGCGCACGCGCGCGTACGCGAGACGGGACGCGTGAGATTCGTTTCATCTCGACCGTTGCGCGTCTCGACTTCGGCACCCCATCGTGGATGGACACGACCGACCGAACGTGGACGACGACGCGCGATGACGGACGACTGACGACGGCGGTGGCGACCGAACTCGACGCAGATAAACGTGCCGGTGAATCGGCGAGGATACGCGGTAAATACGGCGACCGCGTGCCCGTGATCGTGGAACGCGCCGAGAAGAGCGACATTCCGACGTTGGACAAGAAGAAGTATCTCGTCCCGGCGGATCTCACGGTCGGACAGTTCGTGTACGTGATTCGTAAGCGAATCAAGCTGAGCGCGGAGAAAGCCATCTTTATCTTCGTCAACAATGTGTTGCCGCCGACGGCGGCGTTAATGTCTGCGATTTACGAGGAACATAAAGATGAAGATGGTTTTCTGTACGTGACGTACTCTGGCGAAAACACCTTCGGCGCGAGTGCGGACGCGTGTGAGGCGTGAATTCGATGGAAGTCGACGTCAAGGAAGAATCAATGTATGCTCTGTACCATTCTGTACGACGAATCGACGCGTGGACGCGCTCGCGGGTGTCCTCGGCGGGACGCCGCGAACGAGCGCTCGGCGCACCAGGAAACATCGAGCGTCTCGCAACGATGACGCGCGACGCCGTCCGTCGCTCATCTCGACGGCGGATGCCGGTCTTGTACCATAATATGCTTTGTAATACCTACTGTTTTTTCGCCTCGGGCATTTTAAAACCGAGAGTCTCGCCGCTCTTGTTCCAGCGCGCGGTCGGAACGCGACTTCATAATACAAATCCGATCGTCAAGTAGACATCGCCGACGCGCGCGCGGGCGCCATGGATCCACACATGGACGAGTTCATGAAATTTCAAGCCGAGATGGCCAAGATCGCCAAGTCTAACGAGACGAAGGCGACGGAGAAGCCCGCGAAAGTCGACAAGAATTGCGCGCGCGAGGCGGTGGGACCGGCGGCGCGGGATGCCGCAGGACCGTCGGTTCGCGCGGCGGCGACGACTGTGGGTGGCGGACACTCGCGCGCGACGATTGCTCGAGAGGCTGAGCGCGTGCCCGCGGGACCGACGGCGATGAAACCGCCGCCCCCGCCGCCGTCGGTGTACTTTAATCCGGTGACGGCGCAGGGACGAGGTCCGGCGGTGAAGAAGGATTTCAAACCCATCGGAAAATCGCTCGCGAGGAAGGCTGGTGGAGAGCGGTGGGAAGATTCGAGTCTGGCGGAGTGGCCCGAGAATGATTTTAGGATTTTCGTCGGTGATTTGGGGAACGAGTGTAACGACGACATGTTGGCGCGAGCGTTCGCCAAGTATCCGAGTTTCGCCAAGGCAAAGGTGGTCGCGGATAAGGCGAACCCGGGGAAGAATAAGGGGTACGGGTTCGTCTCGTTCTTGGACATCAATTGCTACGCCAAGGCGATGAAGGAGATGGCGGGGAAATTCATCGGTAATCGTCCCGTCAAGCTCAGAAAGTCGGCGTGGAACGAACGCACCGACGACAAGAGACAGGTAAAAGGTTTGGGTTCGAAAGGAAAGGGGAAGCCGATGCACAAGCGTAAACACATCGCCATCGGACCGTCTATCAACTACGGATAGTCGCATAGTTTGTAAAAGAAGAAGAAACAGTGTATCATCGATTTGCGTCAATTCAGTTTTCGTTATTCACACAGCTACATTTAACGGCATCGAGCGCTCGTCATACCTGCATATGAACGATCGTTCACCCGTCAGTCGCCGCGTTCGTCGAGAAATTCGCGCAAAACATCGCGCTCGTGCGCATCAGTGTACTTGTTCCTCTTCACGCGAAAGTCAGTTGGAACTTGTGCATTTGAAAAAAACAAGAATTTTACATCGTGTGCGCCCATTTGTTCGTATCGAAAACGTTCAACAAGAAGTCCGCGTCAACGTACCATGCCCTGTTGCGCCGCAAGTTGGCGTAAATATTCCACCTGCGCCCGCTGATCCGGTGGCAACACAGCTATTTGATCCGGCGACATCGCGAGCACTTGACGAAGCAACGCCTGCTGTTGATCCAACACCGGTTGCGCCTGCGCCACCGGCGGCGCCGGCGGCGGGGGCACCACCTGTCGCACAGGTGGCGGAGGCGGTGGCACCGCTCGCGCGCGCGCTGCCTGTTGTCCGACGACGTGCGGCGCCTGCATCGGCGGCGCCGCCGGCGCGCTCGCCGCCGGCGCGCCCGCCGGAGGTTTCACCATCCCCAACACCAGCTGCGCCTGAAATAGCGCCAACGACAACTGCGGATTCTGAATCAACAGCGTCCTCGCCTGCGCCGGGTCGCTCTCCGTCATCTGTTTCATCTGCGACATGATCTCATACAACTGCGTCGGCGTGAGATCCGCCACTCGCTTTGTCAACAAATCCATCGCCGCCCCCGTCGCCGAAGCCGCGCCCTCGAACGCGTGTCTCATCCCCACCGCGTTCGTGTGTTTCGCCGCTGTCTGTCCAACCGCGGCGTCCGCTCTCAAATTCGCCATCGCCATCGCGCCCTCCGCGCTCACCACGCCCCCGATCGCACCGTTCCCGTTCGCGCTCGCCGCCGCCCCGCTCGCCGCCGCGTTCGCCCCGCCGACCCCCTTCATCGTCTCCGCGTGATCCACGCGCAACTGCCGCCCGTTATACTCGCGCGCGTTCAGATTCCTCACCGCGCTCATCGCCGTGGCGTAATCCGCGTACTCGACGAACCCGTAGCCCTTCAGTTTCCCCGTGTCCCGGTCCGAGACCAGTCTGAGCTCGAGCACGGGACCGACCTCGGCGAAGATCTCCGTCAGCGAGCTCTCCGTCGCGTCGTACGGGATGTTTCCGACGAACACCGTGCCTTCGGGCATGACGCTCGCGCGATGGGTTCGCCGCGCGCGCGCGAGAGACGCCGGTCGGGGTCGATCGGTTCGACGATTTTCGCGGCGGACAATGACGACCGAGGATGGATTCTTTCCGTTCCGCGCGCCGCAGTCGGCGACGGGTCGAGGCGACGTCGCGCGAGCGAGGCGAGGCGAAGCGAACGCGCATCGTGGGCGACGCGCTCGACCGCGCGCGCGCGAGGAGGATGGGTCGCGACGTCATCGACGCGGATGGTGAGGATGGTGAATGGAAGGATGAATCCATCGACGCGCCGCGCGATGGTGCGACGATGGGGGCTCGAAAACGCGCGAGAGAAACCGCGAACGAGGATTTGGATGAAGACCTCGACGCGAGCGTGCGGGCGTGGCGCGCGAATAAAGGCGAGGGAGGCGAGGAAGAGGAGGATGATTCGACGACGGTTTTCGGCGCGGGCGACGACGAGGAGGCGCTCATGGAGGCGCGACGTAAGCGAAGGGCAGCCATCATGGCGAAACACGGGGCGAGTAAACCCGTGAAACCGGTGACGGAGCCGGTGCGCATGGTGGAGGCGAGCGCGGGGGCGCGGCGGGCGAACGCGAGCGGGGCGACGAAGACGGCGTCGACGGCGAGCGAGACGGAGACGAAGGCGAAGACGACGAAGAGAGAGACGGCGCCGGTGGGGGACATGTTCGGAGAGGATTCGGACGAGGACGCGTTGTTTTTGAATCC
>MDTC01065609.1_pt1 | contig 13631 bp, 11 predicted proteins | sample 811181 | NCBI WGS metagenome assembly MDTC01 (sample SAMN05326644, study PRJNA326480) | marine metagenome | isolation source: seawater | place: Pacific Ocean: North | collected 2011
AGTCCTTGCGTAACGATCTCTCTACGCGTGGATGTGGGCTCTGGATCAGTGCCGAAGAACCAGTGCGTGCGTTGATACGAGCGCGACAAGCATTTCGGGTATGCACGGTTATCAGTGATGCTCCTCTCGGAACAGAAGAGCGGCTGGAGACAGAGCGAATTCAAGCTGAGGGTTTTCAGTGCGAGGTTGTGAATACCGATGAACTTTTTCGTTTTGAACAATTATCGTTTGACCTAGTTGGGTTACCAGCAACGTTCTCTAAGTTTAGAAGAATCGTCGAAAAAAAACCGGGAATTTCCCCAGATCCGCCACAGCCGATTCCTAAGCTGACCCCATCATTTGACCAACCATGGCCAGATCCAATCGAATGGATCGAGCCTCTAGGAAATCAAATATCGCCTGAGATCGAGGTTCCGACCCGTGGTGGTGAAGCTTCAGCTTTAGAGCATTGGAAGGCATATCTTGATTCGAGAGCGTTGTCCCACTACAAACTAACCAGGAACGCTTTGTGTGGGCCCACACAATCGAGTCACTTGTCGGCTTGGCTCTCGCATGGATGCATCTCTGTCCGTCAGGTTTGGTATGACATACTCGATTATGAGCGCAGGGAAGGGGCCAATGAATCGACCTATTGGCTTCGATTTGAACTTCTATGGCGTGAATTTTTCCATTGGTACTCGAGAGCCTGCGACTGGACCCTGTTTCGACGACGTGGACCAAATGATAAGGACGCGGGGGGTGACCACAATCGTCAACGTTTTGCGATTTGGAGTAAAGGAGACACCGGGTGTGACATCGTTGATGCGGCGATGCGTGAACTAAATCAGACTGGATGGATGAGTAACCGTGCAAGGCAGTTGGTCGCCAGTCATCTGGTCTATGAATCGAATCTCGACTGGCGGTTGGGGGCCGCTTATTTCGAGAGCCAGTTGGTTGATTTCGATGTGGCTAGCAATTGGGGAAACTGGGCCTATATTGCTGGCGTTGGAGCAGACCCAAGGGGTGGACGAATTTTCAATTTAAATGACCAGGCTGATCGGTATGACCCCGATCAAATTTACCGGAGGCGTTGGTTACAATGACTCCAGCAATCGTCGTCTGGTTCAAGCGTGACCTACGTGTCGTTGATCACGAGCCTTTAGATCGGGCTGTAAGGGAAGGGAAAGTACTCCCGCTGTATATCGTCGAACCCGAGTATTGGTCAAAGGACTACACATCGGGCCGTCAGTGGTCATTCCTCAAGGACTCGCTGATCTCTCTGGATCGAGAACTAACTGCATTGGGACAACCACTTTGGACTGTAATTGGCGACGTGGAGAAGGTTCTCGATCATCTCTACAAAGAATTTCGGTTTTGCAGAATAGTTTCTCATCAGGAGACTGGTCCTGGTTGGACCTATGAACGAGACTTGAAGGTGAAACGCTGGTCCGAAGATCATGGCGTTGTCTGGGATGAGTATCGGCAGCATGGTGTCGTCCGTGGGCTCCAGGAACGTCGGGGTTGGGCATCACAGTGGGGGGAGTTGATGGGCCTGCCACAGTTCTCTGTACCTAAGAAAATTCTTGGCGTCGGCTCACCTCCGATCGTGGCGTCTGATGTATTGCAAAGATTCTCATGTTCAAATGAGATTTCGATGTCCAGCCAAGAAGGGGGCCGTAGTAACGCGCTATCGTTGTTAGATAGTTTTCTTGATCGCCGTTGTGAAACCTACCGAAGCGGTATGTCGAGCCCTTCGACTGGAGAAATCGTATGCTCAAGAATATCAACGCATCTATCTGTTGGAACATTGAGCCTCAGAGAGGTCTGGCAGCGTACGCTAGATCGTCGTCAGATTCTCAAGAAGCAAACAGCTAACAGTGTTGCCCTTCGAAGCCTCAAATCATTTCAGTCGAGGCTCCATTGGCATTGTCATTTTATTCAGAAACTAGAGTCTGAGCCGCGGCTTGAATTCGAGGAGTTACATCGTGGTTTTATCGGACTTCGACAAGGAGAGCCAGATCTTGAGATAGAGCGGCTTGACCGATTCTGCCGTGGGGCTCTGGGATGGCCTTTTGTTGATGCCTGTCTGAGGTGTCTCGCTGCGACTGGCTGGTTGAATTTTCGGATGCGAGCGATGCTAGTCTCGATCGCGAGCTACCACTTGTGGGTAGATTGGCAAAAAACTGGGATTCAAATGGCGCGATGGTTCACTGATTTTGAGGCCGGGATTCATTGGTCGCAATTCAGATGCAGTCTGGCAATACTGGTATTAATGCAAATCGTATCTATTCACCGATCAAGCAGTCAGAGGATCAGGATCCTCAGGGTATTTTTATCAAGCGATGGGTACCAGAGTTGGAATCAGTGCCAATAGAGTGGATCCACCAGCCATGGAGAATGCCTCCTCGTCTGCAACAGAAAATCGGCTGTCGGATCGGTCTCGATTATCCAGAACCGATTGGAGATCCTACTCAACTAGCGCGTGAAGCACGATCTCGGCTGAAATCCTGGATAGAGTCACATGACATGAAGCCTGAAGCAAAGCGGGTTTTGAAGGCGCATGGGAGTCGCCTGAGACAGGTCCGGCCTCGTTATGGTAAAAAAGCGTCTCTTTCACAAATGGCTTTGGATCTGGAATGACGTCGGACGAGCAGGTGCGCGTTGAAACGATTGGCATGCGATTGGGTTATTTGGGCCTAGTGCCCTTCATTCTTGGGGCAGTCATAGCGCTTCTCTCCGAGGAACTCGCATCGCTCGCGATTCAAGCATTTGTCTTATACTCACTCGCAATCTTGTCATTCATGGGGGGCGTGCATTGGGGTTTGGCTCTGATCACTGGGACCCGACAAAGCACACGACTCCTGATATCTGTCGTTCCTGTCATCGTAGCCTGGATTTGTCTGATAACGCTTGCGGCTCCTTTAACGCTGGCGGTACTGGGTGGTGGTTTCATCGCACAGTGGTTCATTGACCGTCCGCTCCTGGCCGAACTTCCGATACCTCCTTGGTATCTCGAAATGCGACCACGTCTCGCCTACGTGGTGGCCGGTTGTCACTTATTCATGCTGTTCCGAATGATGAATTAATCACTGAATCAGCCAACGAATTTCGGGGATAAAAAGGGCTGGATCGACGGAGACGCCGTTTAGAACGACACCGAGATGTAAATGGGGTCCAGTAGACCGCCCAGTAGATCCGACGGTACCGATTAACTCACCTTGAGAAACGACTTGATTCTCTTTGACGTCAACTTGGTCCATGTGGTTGTACATGGTCTTTAAACCCTCTCCGTGATCCACTACGACTAGCCGCCCGTTAAAAAAGAAGTCTCCAACAAGACTCACACGCCCCGAAGCAGCAACCTTTATTGGTGTCCCATTCGGTGCGGCAATATCTGTACCAGAATGCGGGCGCCTGGGTTGATCGTTGAAAAAACGCCGCTTTCCGAAGGGGCCAGAAATCGGACCTTCGACCGGGAGAATCATGTGAATAGAATCAAGCTTTCCGTTGAAAGCGTCAAGCGCTCCGCGCTGTTTTTTAGATTCTTTTTTGATGCGATCCAGATCCAGTGAATTGGGTGTCACGTGGCGCTTGTTTTCGAGGTATATTCGCTGCTCAAGATACTTTTTCGGTAAAATTTTGAATGGGATTTTCTTACTGTTGCTTTGCAATGTGTAGTCGCCCGGCACTATTGACAGCCCTAGGCCGATCACTGCAAGTGATTGTCCATTTTCCTGAATTGTAAGTACGGGTTTTCCGTTAAACGTCGGTTGTGCACCTGATTCGACAGGTATGACAGCGACTCCGCCTGGGACCCGCAAGTCTTCAACCGCTTTGGCAGATATTGAAATTAGTGAGGCCAGGAGAGTGAGGTACCAGAATCTCATGATGGGTCCTTTAGAATTTGATCAATAGTTGCATTTAGCGTGCCATCTTTGAGCCGAATTTCGACTGGTGATTGTTCTTCCACGTCGTTAACAGACCCAATGGACCGATGGCTATCGCTATCACTTTTCAACAAGATTCCGTAGCCCCGGCTAAGTGTTGCTAGTGGGCTAAGTGAGTCAAGCTGCGCAGTTAGATGCGTCAGTACTGTCGAAGTCTGTTTGATTCCCTGATCGATAGCACGTGACAGACGTGTTTGCAGGTGGCTAACATCATAACGCTTAAGCCCGATATATTCAGAGGGTGGCAAGAGGTTACGCTCGAGCCGTCGCAAACGGTCTCGCGAACGATTAGTGTGTTGACTAATGCTCATGGAAAGCTTTTGTATTAATAACTCAAGACGTTGCTGTGCGAGCGAAATGAGTGTTTCGGCGCGCGCTAGGACACGAGCCTCAAGTTGTGTTAACCGTCCAAAAATCTCTGGTAAATCTGGGGTTGCGACTTCTGCAGCTTGTGATGGTGTAGCCGCTCGTAAATCTGCAACAAGATCTGTCAGTCCTGAATCGGTCTCGTGGCCAACTGCCGAAATAATCGGGATCGGACATGCTGCAATTGATCGACACAGTTGCTCGTTATTGAATGCACTGAGATCTTCGGATGCCCCACCACCACGACCAATGATCAGAACTTGAACTAATCTTTCTCTGGTAGCTCGTTTGAGCGCAGATACTAGCTCATGCGGCGCGTTGTCCCCCTGCACGGCAGCTGAATATAAACGCACAGAAGCAAGCGGCCATCGCTTATTTAAAATTGTGAGCATATCTCTAACGACAGCTCCTTTCGGCGAGGTAATTAGTCCAATACATCTGGGCACAGCGGGCAGTGATTGTTTGCGTTGAGGATCCGTTAGGCCCTCAGCAATCAACTTGGCTTTGAGAGCTTCTATTTTCGCTTTCTGGTCTCCAATACCCTCTTCAGCCATATGCTTGACAATTAATTGGAGGCGACCGTTGGGTGGATAAAAGTTGACCTCACACCGCACTCGAATCTTGAGACCATCTCGGGCGACCAGGCGGACTAAACGATTTGCGCCTTTGAACATAACTGCGCTCAAGGAGGCATCACCATCCGTCAGAGTAAAGTACCAATGGCCTGATGGATAAGTTTTGAAATTGCTTATTTCTGCATCTAGAGTAACGGATCGTGGAAAAAATTCAGTGATTGCTTGTGCCAGTAGGGCAGAAAGAGCGGAGACCGTCAGTGCATTTTCAGCCTTGTTTACTTGTTCCGACACCCCTTAACTCCTTAAACTACACCCTCGCCCGCCACCCTCGAGGACTTATTCATGTTACGAATTACCGAAGACGCCCTAACCTTCGATGATGTACTACTTATCCCGGGTTATTCAACCGTTGTTCCCTCGAGCGTTAGCCTAAAAACTCAAATAACGCGTAACGTCGAGCTTAACATGCCGTTGTTATCAGCGGCGATGGACACCGTGACAGAGGCGTCATTAGCGATTGCGATGGCCCAAGAGGGTGGTCTTGGTATTTTGCACAAAAACATGACAATCGAGGGGCAGGCGCAAGAAGTCCGCAAAGTCAAAAAATTCGAGACCGGGATTATCCAGGACCCTGTGACTTGTTCACCTAATATCACAGTCCGTGAATTACTGGGCATCACCCGTCATCACAATATCAGTGGTGTCCCTGTTGTTGAGGGCGACAATCTTGTTGGAATCGTGACAGGTCGTGATATTCGATTCATACCAGATCTCGATGTACAGGTTCGCGAGGTCATGACCCCAAAGGAGCGTCTAGTGACGGTGACCGAAGGTGCTGGCCATCAAGAAATCCAAGGTAAGCTTCACAAACACCGTATTGAAAAGGTATTGATGGTGGATGATGACTTCCGACTGAGGGGTCTGGTAACCGTGAAAGATATCATGAAGGCCGAAAGTCATCCGAATGCTGCCAAGGACGTAGCCAAGCGCCTGCTGGCTGCAGCGGCTGTTGGTACCGGGGTCGAGGTCGAAGACCGTATCCGCGCACTAGTGGCAGCAGGAGTAGATATTCTGGTTGTCGATACAGCGCATGGCCACTCGCAAAGCGTATTGGATCGTGTTGCGTGGATAAAGAAGAACTTTCCGCGAGTAGAGGTAATTGGCGGTAATATTGCGACCGGTGAGGCCGCAAAAGCCCTCGTTGAAGTGGGTGTCGATGCTGTTAAGGTCGGCATTGGTCCAGGATCTATCTGTACAACTCGCATTGTGGCTGGGGTCGGTGTACCCCAGGTTTCGGCAATTGCCAATGTCGCGTCAGCGCTCTTAGGGTCAGGAATCCCTTTGATTGCCGATGGAGGCATCCGATATTCAGGTGATATTGCTAAAGCGATTTCGGCTGGAGCATCCACAGTTATGGTTGGTTCACTACTAGCAGGGGCCGACGAAGCTCCTGGTGAAGTTGAATTGTTCCAAGGGCGTGCCTACAAATCATATCGTGGCATGGGTTCACTGGGGGCGATGGCTCAACGCGATGGCTCGTCTGATCGATATTTTCAGGATATCAATTCGGGTACTGAGAAGCTGGTTCCTGAGGGTGTCGAGGGGCGCGTTCCTTGCAAAGGGCCACTTTCCGGCATCCTACATCAGATGATGGGAGGGCTTCGTGCTGCCATGGGATATACCGGGTGCGCAACGATTGAGGAGATGCGCTCAGCCCCGACCTTCGTGAAAATCTCCGGTGCCGGGGTAAAAGAGTCGCACGTACACGATGTGACGATCACAAAAGAAGCACCGAATTACAGAGTGAAATAATTATGAGTCTTCATGATGATCGATTACTGATTCTCGACTTCGGTTCTCAGTACACTCAATTAATTGCGCGTCGTATTCGCGAGCATGGAGTTTATTCGGAAATACTGCCATGTGATGTGGATCCGCAACGGATTGAAATTTTTGCCCCAAAAGGAGTCATTTTATCGGGTGGTCCAGAATCCACTTTAGATGTTGTTGGATGGAAAATTCCGAAGGAAGTGTACGACCTGAATGTTCCTCTTTTAGGCATTTGTTATGGCATGCAGGCTTTGGCTCAAGAGCTCGGTGGTCGCGTCGAATCGAGTGATTTACGAGAGTTTGGGCACGCGGATCTTGTTATTGAAAATATTGAATCGTTACTTGCTGGTTTGTCGGATAAAGGCTCATTGTCTGTATGGATGAGTCACGGTGATCGGGTTACGCATCTCCCTCCAGGATTCAAAGTAATCGGCTCGAGTGATCACGCACCTATCGCCGCCATGGCCGATGAGGAAAGAAAGATCTATGGACTGCAGTTTCATCCGGAGGTAACTCACTCTGAGGGTGGCTCCCAGATACTTGCGAAGTTTGCACATGCCATTTGTGGGTGTGGTCGCGAATGGACCCCTGAAAACATCATTGAGGATGCGATTAAAAAAACCTGTGAACAAGTTGGCGATGGACAGGTTCTTCTTGGCTTATCTGGAGGCGTAGATTCATCGGTGGTTGCGGCGCTGTTGCACCGAGCTATAGGTGATCAGTTGGTATGTGTATTTGTTGACAACGGACTCCTACGGCTTAATGAAGGCACTCAGGTGATGGAAACATTTGCTCAAAATTTAGGAGTACATGTGATTCGAGCCAACGCCGAAGAGCGATTCTTGAACGCCTTGAAGGATGAAGAGGACCCTGAGCGTAAGAGGAAGATAATTGGCCGGACGTTCATCGAAGTATTCGAAGAACAAGCAGCGCAGTTGAGGGATGTTCGTTTCTTAGCGCAGGGAACAATTTATCCCGATGTTATTGAATCCGCGGGTGCTGCTTCCGGTAAGGCGCATGTGATTAAGAGCCATCATAATGTGGGCGGCTTACCGGATGAGATGCGTATGGCGCTTGTCGAACCTTTACGCGAGCTCTTCAAAGATGAGGTGAGGATTTTGGGCGTGACACTCGGCCTCCCCAAATCAATGGTTTACCGCCATCCGTTCCCGGGCCCTGGCCTTGGGGTTCGGATTTTGGGTGATGTTCATAAACATTCGGCTGATATTCTTCGCAAAGCAGATTATATCTTCATTGAGGAGCTCAGAAAGGCTGATTTATACGATAAGGTATCACAGGCATTTGCTGTTTTTTTACCAGTAAACTCTGTTGGCGTAGTCGGCGATCAGCGCCGATATGCCCCCGTAATTGCGTTGCGCGCTGTTGAGACGGTTGACTTTATGACAGCCCGTTGGGCACGTTTACCTCACGAGTTTATCGAACGTGTCTCTGGCAGAATCATTAATGAAATCGAGGACGTCAGTCGGGTTGTCTATGATGTGAGTTCGAAACCACCGGCAACGATCGAGTGGGAGTAGCTGATAGCCAGTAATTCCTTTTTTTGGTTGGCGAAATCTTTAACCTATAGAGTTATAGGTAACTACAAATCCCAGATTCACTATAGGTGTCAGTGGTTAGTAAAAAAATCATTGCAGTCGATTCTTGGTAGGGTCAAGCTCGGAAAATAAGATTCGGTATTAATGCGATTGTCGATAAACCCAGCCTTTATCTGAAACTCTTCGCAAATATCCAGTGTGTCACTGTTGTAGTCTCCGTATGGATAAGCGATCAGTAAGTCCTGCGAAACACCAAATTCTCGAAATACATTTATACTCTCCTCGAAGTCCATTTTTTGCCTGGCCTTTGAAAGCGAACTTAGATAGAAATGATTATAGCCATGCAAGCCGAGGCTGTGTCCCTGTTTCTGAAGCGCGCTGAAATCATCAGGGGCCATGTACAGCTCGTCTCTGAGAAGATCAAACTTCATTGGCTCATCATCCAAAAATGACTCACAAAACGAGCTTAGTTGACTACTTTCAAATTTATTCTGGAATACTCGTTTTAGGAAATTAGTAACAGCGCCATCGTATTTACCGTCTTTAAGGTATTTAGATTTAAGATCGTTTAATTCATCGGTACCGAATCGCTCAATTTGAATTAGGTACTGAATCAAGTGCTCCATTAATTGAGCTTCGCGTCCCCTAAACCGGTGCAGCATAAGATGTATTTTATTGACTAAGAGGATTTCACGGGTGACCAGTATCTTTGCCGGTACGAAAAAGAGACCGTGTATGCCAATATCCTTTAGGAATGGGGCTACTAAACGTACGTGATCGATGTACCCGTCGTCAAAAGTTAAAACTATGCTATTTGAGTCCTCCGCCACATCTAACCATTGCTCAGTGGTTAAAGATTTGGGGTCCAAAAAAACTTTCCCATTGTTTAATAGTCCGTAAATATTTTTTTTAAATAAATCGAAATCATAGAAATTATTTACTTTCGCGGAGAATGAATCGGACAGCCGAACATAGTGGTACATGATAATCATTGTTTTTCATCTATTTCGTATGAGATGTATGTCGTCTCATTGATTATAGTTTGACTGGGCTTAGTAAATTCGATCATTGACTCTTGGAAGGTTTTTTGTTTAAAACCATGAGTTTGGAAATAGCTTTTAGCATATTTATTCTTCGATGTTAGATTTAACGCTAGCGAAATCGTTTGGCACTGTGGGTATTTGCTACACAGGAATTGAAGGATTGAATTCTCTACATTACGAGTGAATGCACGGCATGAGAGACACCAACCTTTAATTTCCAACATCTGCTCTGTGTAAACCGTACCGTAGATACAGGAAATAATCCCATAATTCGAATAAATATCTTGCAACGTGAATAGCCAAAAAAAGTCCCTTTGATGAATAGTGAATGCTTTCACTTCTTCGTAATCGACTTGCGAGCCCCTGATATTAAATTGATTAGTTTTATTTAAGAGTTGTATTGCTCGATCTATGTTTTCAGATGATACCGATTGCGCTCGCAATACTAGCTGCAGTGACTGGAGGTATTCTGAATTTGACATTGATTTGCTCGAGGCTAAGCGTTTTCCTTCGTGCTGATAAAATTGCGTGCGTGTTAAGTCCTCGCCGGTAACAACTGGAGTGTGGAAAAGGTTTGAATCTGTGAGGTATTTGTTCCACTCATATGGTTCTTCAGGCATTTCGAAGACGATTATTTCAGGCAGTGTCGAAGAAACTTCGTTCTGTTCGAACCTACTGTCGTCGATAAATGCAACGCCAGAGTGTGTTAAGTTCAACTCAGCAAGCGCTTTGCTTATATTTTCGGATTTTGGTTTCCAGTTGGCATTAATGGTAGCGAAATCCTCCCAGTGAAGTATGAGTTCCTCTTTTCTAACGTTAAAAAATTCTTTCACGATATCGGTATCGTTTTTAGATACGATGTTGAGTAAGACACCGCTCTGCTTCAGCTTTTTTAGGCGGTGTTGAAGGTCCAAATGCGGGAGGGCTGACGAGTCTGGAGCTAGATTGATTCCTCCGACACCCTCATCCCCAAGTACTCCTGGCCATAACGTATTATCTAAATCAACGAAAATGGTTTTTAATGGACGTGAGATTGATGCGTCAATGATACTGAAAATCCGTTGACTGATAGCCTCATAGTATTTCGGGTGAAATGAGAATACCCCAATTCCATGGTATTTCCGTGGCAAAAAGTTTTCTGCATTCTCATAAAAAAATAAGTCGAATAGATCAATGAATATATATTTTTCCTGTTGAGTAAGCAAAAATAGTTCTCTGTTGATGTGATCTATTGTTAACTTGAGGAATGTGTCCGAACATGCGGATTCCGGATATTCTATTGCAGTAATATATAATTTTCCGCTAAACCATTCGGTGATTGAAGCGAGAGATTGCTTGACCTCTTCGAGGAATTGACCAGTTGACAGTCTGTCTGGTGAGATAGCAGTCGCAGACAAAAATAATAACATCGAATCGGGTTCAAAGTCGTTCAACGTTGCGTCGAGACCCCTACTACAAAGCTTCCATGCACCGAAACTGGTTTCTAACATTTCGACTTCATATTTTTTTTCGAGAAGCGCACTTAAATTCTGGGTTAAAAATTGGGTGCTAACATTACTGAGTATAGCCAGTTTCAATTTTTTCCTCCTCTGATTATATTATTTATGCTCGGCCGATCTTGATCGCCGTCTGATTTTGTTATGTATAGCTCATCCCAGGTTGGTTTTGCTCCGTCTTTCAGAAAAAGTTCGACATTTTGGTCTCTAGGACTCTCTACGATCGGGTTGAGTAAGTTTGGCAAAATATGGTTCACATCAGGAACGTAACCAAACAGCTGCAATTGTTTATGCAACTCTACATTTGTACAATAAAAATCAGAAAAAGTGACCTCATGCTGTTTCGCGAATGAGTCCAAATACATTAGCATGGCTCCAAGAATGGTAGATGCTTCGCGGTCGTCTGGGATTAAAACTTCAACTATCCTAATACAATTGAATACAGATCGACCCGACGTTCTCTCTAGTCTAAAAACTAATAAATACGGTTTATCTCTGTTCTGAAATAAACAGAATTCATACCTGAATGCTGGGGTTTGGAGGTATTTCTTTTTTATAAACTGATAATCTCGCAGCGTTCCATAATGATTATTTTTATAGTGCTTCCAGTTAGGTTTAAAGTTTGATTCGTTAACGTAGTTAGTTAATTTGATATCCTCAAATCTTGTTGACTTTAAATAGGGTTTGTTTTGGTCGGTACTAGGCTGTAACTCGTGTAGGTTATGTTCTGGAAATGTCTCGTTTAACTTTTTTTGATTAAAGATTTTGACTGATCGTGGTATGGCGTCAAGGAAGTGGTGCCCCATTTTGGTCACAAGACTCTTATTGAGTTGGTTTGCTCCTTGGCCGAGGATTATCGTGTACAGCTCCTGGAGCCGTTTCATAAGTAAAATACCTACACCGTGCCTATGAGCCCTATCTACTGTCCAGTGAGATGTCCAAACTCCCTCGATCGTCGCCCCTCCCCACCTAATTTGCGAAGGCATATATCCAAGAATGCCGACGATTCTTTCGGCCTCAAGAGCACAAATAATATTATAATTGTTATTTTCAAAATCTTTAAAATAATAGTCCAGCATAATTACTTGCGTCATGACGTGCTCTTCACCATGATTTTTTCTAAAAAATTGAACTAACTCTGCTAGGTACTCTCCGGGCAACTGGTCTACTAATTTAAGAGTCACTGGTTTAAGTGTCCTCAGACGGGTAGCTACATATCACCCGTCCGGAAACGACTTTTTTTGAGCTGGATTTCTCAAAGATAGTTATTGCCAGATACACTGCGTTGACTGCGTGGACAACACGCTGGACTGACACACGAACTTGGATCGTTTGGCCTTTGTAGAGAGGGCGGTGGTACTTTAAGGTAAGTTCATTAATGACGCTCTCGGGCCCTGGCAAACTGTTTCCAAGTACTCCGGAGATGAAAGACGCTGTAAATAGTCCGTGGGCAATAGTGTCATCAAAACCCTTATTTCGAGCAAATTCAGAGTCGAAATGAATCGGCGCGAAATCACCCACTAACTCAGCAAATTGAAAAATTTTTTCTTCGGTTACCCAGAAGTCGGTTACGACCTCGTCGCCCTCTTTAACGTCAACCAGCGCCATTTGGAATGAAGCCCTTCGATTCAAGCATATCGATGAAATCTCCAACATTTGCCAAGTTCATGAGATCTTCAGTTGTCAGTGTTAAGCCTGTATGCAGTTCAATTTCAACGATCAAAGTGATGTGATTGAGTGAATCCCAGTTCTCGACGTCGTTTGCACTCATTTCACGAGTGACAATTAAACCGGTATCTTCAAATACCGATCTGAAAATGGGCTGTAGCTCTTCAATAATACTCATCATTACCTCATTTGGTTACGACAAACGCCGCATTGGTTGGAACTATGTCACCTGGTTTGCGCGGCTCATAAGCCTGGTCGACAGTCTGGCTGAGAATTGTAAAATCTGCAGTTTGAATTTGTTCTGCGACTTCGTCTGCATTCCTGTACAGATAAATATGGTCCGCATTAGGCGCGTTTATGGCCGCAGATATGAAGCCTAATCCTCCTGTACGCAGCATGCTGTTCAGTCCGTGAAGGAAATCAACAGGATTTTCTAAATGTTCTAGCACCTCGATCGAATTGATCACGTCGCAGACTTCGGTTTGATCACGTTCTAAAATATCGCCAAGTCGCGATTGATACCGCTCGGAAAAATCCCAACGTTCGACCATCATCTCCGTGTGGCCTAAAGAGTGCGGACTCATATCGAACCCAGTGACCTGACTCGATTTCAAACGTCGTAAATACTCTTTCGTGTAGAAACCAGTGCCAACCCCAACGTCGTAGATTAATGGATTACTGATCTCCGCGATCCGAGGGATTAGTTCTTTTTCATAAAACTTCAGTTGGACATAATGATGCTCCCACAAGTAGTGAGAAATTAATATTCCCGGCAGATACAAGCCAAACATATAGTCACGATTTTGATAGACCTCGGAAGACGCCTCCGCATATGTCTTATTTCGATATTCCAATGTCTTATTGAACTCAACTTGCAGTTTCATCGAATCTAAGCAGAAAGCTCCGTATCCCAGTGCGGCCGATTGGATACGGTCTTCATCGGAGCCAAAAAATACCTCTAGTTCTTTGTTAAAGGCGCTAGCCCAGTCGTCACCAAATTTTGCGTATTGACGGTCGAATCCACCCATGAAGTAGGGAAATTTCGAGCAAATGAATTCCTTTAAAGTATTGATATATTTGTAATCTTCTATCATTTTAACCTTCGATATTGCATTGTAGTCGTGTAACGCATGTCCAGCCACGTAAGTCCGTTCACGATTCATCAGCGGAG
>MDTC01200532.1_pt1 | contig 13628 bp, 11 predicted proteins | sample 811181 | NCBI WGS metagenome assembly MDTC01 (sample SAMN05326644, study PRJNA326480) | marine metagenome | isolation source: seawater | place: Pacific Ocean: North | collected 2011
AGAAAAATTATATTTTTCATTAAGTTAGTACGACTAAACAACAACTAAATTAGAAATTATTATGAAATCAAAATTACTCCTACTTTTTTTTACATTTCTAGTGTCTTGCAATTCTGATAAAAATATTCAACCAAATGTAGTTCTTATTTATTTAGACGATCTCGGTTATGGTGATGTCAGTTCTTACCAGTTAGGTACTCTAGAAACCCCAAACATCGACAAAATTGCAAATGGGGGCATTAGGTTTACTAATGGATATGCAAGTTCAGCAACCTGTAGCCCAAGTCGATATGCTCTCATGACAGGAACATATCCTTGGAGAAATAAAAAGGCCAAAATAATCACCGGAGGAAATTTGATAATAGATGAAAGTGAAATGACTTTACCAAAGATGTTCAAATCAATGGGCTATCAAACGGGAGTTGTTGGAAAATGGCACCTTGGACTTGGAAAAGACGGACCAATTGATTACAACAATTTAATTAGCCCGGGCCCCAATGAAGTTGGATTTGACCACTCTTACATTATGGCTGATACTCAGGACAGAGTTCCTACTGTTTACATTGAAAATGGTAATGTAGTTAACTTGGATCCTAACGATCCAATAGAAATTAATTTTGATGATAATGATTATGGACTTCCAAGTGGAACAAAAAATCCAGAAATGTTAACTATGAAATGGCATCATGGTCACAACAAAGCAATTGTCAATGGTGTTCCTAGAATTGGGTACATGAAAGGGGGTGAAAAAGCAAAATGGAGCGATATTGATATGGCAGATGAATTTATAACTAAGGCTAAAGATTATTTAGAAAAAGTGAAAGATAAACCTTTTTTTCTGTTTTATTCACTCCAACAACCACATGTCCCTAGAACACCGCATCCAAGGTTCGTTGGTTCTTCTGGGATGGGACCCAGAGGAGATGTAATTAAAGAAGCTGATTGGTGTATTGGAGAAATGTACAACTACCTTGAAGAAAACGGTATTTTGGAAAATACTATTATTATTATTTCCAGCGATAATGGGCCTGTTTTAAATGATGGATATTACGATGATGCTGTTGAAAAATTGGGAGACCATACGCCTGCAGGAAATTTGAGAGGAGGAAAATATAGTCTTTTTGAAGCGGGTACTCGAGTACCATTCATCACTTATTGGAAAGGAAAAATTAAACCACAAGTTTCTGATGAAATTGTTACTCAAATTGATTTCTTAAACTCGTTCTCATCACTTATAGGTTCTGAAATTAAATCCAACGATGGTGTTGATTTATCCAACGTATTGTTTAAAAATACAGGAAAAGGAAGAGAGGAACTCGTCATCGAGGCGACCTCGAGAACTGCTTTTAGACAAAATAACTGGGTTATGATTCCACCATACGATCTAATAGCTGTACATCCTAGAGTTAATATTGAATTAGGTAACTCGAAAGATCATTTATTATTCAATTTAGAGGACGACATATCACAACAAAATGATTTGTCAAAAAGTAACCCAGATAAATTGAAAGAAATGATTTCTCGCTATGAGGAAATTTTAGGTTCAGACAAAAAAAAGGCTAAAAAACTAGAACTTGAATAGTATTAAATGCAAGTATTAGTTACTGGAGGTTTAGGTTACATAGGTTCTCACACTTGTGTTTTATTATTAGAAAAGGGGTATGATATAGTGATTGTTGATGATCTATCTAACTCAAATGAAAAAGTACTAAAAAATATTTTTAAAATCACAAATAAAACTCCAGCTTTTGAAAAAATTGATTTAAAAGAAAGAGAGTCGGTAACTAAACTTTTCAAGAATTATAATTTTGATGGAATAATTCATTTTGCTGCCCACAAATCTGTAAACGAAAGTATTCATTATCCCAAAAAATATTTTCAAAACAACATTGGGTCTCTTGAAAATATTATTAACGAAATTAAATTATTAAAAAATCCGGTAAACTTTATTTTTAGTTCAAGCTGTACTGTTTATGGGCAAGCTGATTCAATGCCAATAAATGAAACTTTCAAACTTAAACAAGCAGAATCTCCATATGGTCAATCGAAGAGAAAATGTGAGGAAATTCTTGAATCTCTTTCAAAATCAGGACACTGCTTTAAGAACATCACTCTAAGGTATTTCAATCCAATTGGTGCGCATCCAACATCTATCATTGGAGAACTTCCTATCGGAGTCCCTGAAAACCTTGTTCCTTACATTACTCAAACTGCAATCGGTAAAAGAGATTGTTTAACTGTTTTTGGAAATGATTATGATACAAAAGACGGAACTTGTATCAGAGATTATATTCATATTATGGATTTAGCTGAAGTACATATTTCTTGTTTGGAAAAACTAATCGAAGTAAATGACGATAACTTTTTTAAAGTATATAATGTTGGTAGTGGTAATGGAACTTCAGTTCTGGAGTTGATTAGTCTTTTTGAAAGTGTTAATCAAATTAAATTAAACTATAAAATTGGAGAAAGACGAAAAGGGGATGTAGTTACAGCTTATGCCGACGCTTCAAAAATTAAAGATGAGTTAAATTGGTCGACAAAATTTAGTCTGGAAAATGCATTGAAAACTGCATGGAATTGGGAATTGAATATAAAAAAAAATGAAAACAGAAATCAAAATTAAATCCCCGGGCAGAATAAATTTAATTGGAGAACACATTGATTATAATGGTGGGTATGTTTTGCCAGCAGCAATTGATTTAAATATCCAATTTCATTTGAAAAAAAACTTTACAAACATTTGTAACATTGAATCAAAAGGGTTTGGAAAATTTTCATTCGATATTAATGAATTGAAGATAGAATCAAATCAATGGAAAAATTATATTATTGGTGTTGCAAACGAAATAAAAAAATTGAACAAATATCTTGAGGGTTTTGATTGTAAAATTGAAAGTAATATTCCGAGTGGTGCAGGAATCAGCTCTTCTGCTGCTTTAGAATGTGGTTTAGCAATTGGTTTAAATGAACTTTTTAATTTAAATATTGATAAAATTGATATAGCTAAGATTTGTAGAAGCGCTGAACACAATTTTGTTGGAACCAAATGTGGAATCATGGACCAATTCTCAGTAATTTTTGGAATAAAAAATAAATTATTGTTTCTAAATTGTAAGACATTAAAATCAAGGTTGGTTAATGCTGTTTTTGAACCATACTCAATCATTCTTCTAAATACTAATGTTTCTCATAATCTAGCTGAAAGCGAATATAACAGTCGAAGAAATGATTGTGATAAGTTGTTAAAGATTGTAAACTCAAAAGGCTTTAGATTCAATGATATATGTGAAATCCCAATGGATCTTTTAATATCCTTAAAAAATGAATTTGATATTAAATTATTTGAAAAAGCTGAGTATGTGATTCTAGAAAATAAAAGAACTATTTCTGCTGCAAAACATATTGAAAATAATGATCTGATACGATTTGGTAGATTGATGTATGAATCACATGAAGGATTGAGAAAAAAGTATAAAGTCAGTTGCAAGGAACTGGATTTTTTGGTTGATTTATTTAAAAATGATTGTGATGTAATTGGTTCAAGAATGATGGGTGGCGGATTTGGTGGGTCAACAATTAATTTAGTTAAAAGAGATTACGTTAAGAGCTTCATTGATATTGCAAAAAAAGAGTATTGCAATAAGTTTAATATAGAGCTAACTTCCATTTCTACCTCCATTTCAAACGGTGTAGAAATATTATAATTTTAATGATCAACAACAGTTCTCATAAAAGAAAAAATATTTTAACTGGTGAGTGGGTATTGGTTTGTCCCAACCGTTTAGAGAGACCTTGGCAGGGCGAATCAAATAAAACTGAAAAGCTAAATTTAAAAATCTACGATCCTGATTGTTACCTGTGTCCTGGCAATTATAGAGCGAATGGTGAAAGAAACAAAAACTATTCCAAGACATATAGTTTTATTAATGATTATTCATCACTTGAATTAGATCAAAAAACTGAAAATTCAATTGATAATCTTTTGGAAGCTAAAAGTGAGAAGGGAATTTGTAAAGTACTTTGCTACTCACCTAATCACTCTCTGACAATGTCTAAAATGAATGTTGATGAAATAGTCTTGGTTATTGATTTATGGATTGAAGAGTACAAGTCTTTAGGTTTAATCCAAGGAATTAAACATGTACAAATTTTTGAAAATAAAGGAGAAATGATGGGTTGTTCAAATCCCCACCCTCACGGTCAAGTCTGGGCACAGGAGACTATTCCCGATATTGTAAAAAAAAAGGATTTAAATCAAAAACATTTTTTTTTAAAAAATAAAGTAAGCTTACTGAAAAAATATCTTGAACAAGAGCTATCTGTAAGAGACAGAATTGTTATTGAAAATAATTCATTTGTGTGTTTGGTACCTTTTTGGGCAACTTGGCCTTACGAAACAATGATTATTCCAAAAAAACAAAAAAAATCAATATTAGAACTCACAAAAATTGAAATTGTAGACTATGCTAGAATTTTAAAAATTCAATGTCAAAAATTTGATAAGTTATTTGGATGTGCGTTTCCATACTCAATGGGAATTCACCAATCACCAACAGACAAAAAGGCAAATAAACATTGGCATATGCACATGTCTTTCTACCCTCCATTATTAAGGTCCTCAAAAATCAAAAAATTTATGGTTGGATACGAAATGTTTGCTGGTCCACAAAGGGATATTACACCAGAATTTGCAGCCAAAAGATTAAGAGAGTGTTAATAGTTTAAAGCTTAATTATGAAAACAAAAAAGCCTACATCATGAATGTTTTGTATAAACTCTCATAAAACAAGATTAAGGCTAACTAACTGATCAAGGATCCATACTGGCATGCTTTAGCAGAAACGACTCACCCTTTATAAAAAAATTCGCGTTGAGTTTATCAAAAAGATTGATGTAGGCTTTAAATTAATATTTAAATGAACGTTTATGTGTTAAAAATTTCAGAAATAGAATGATTTAATTTTTCTATTCTTTGTTCAACAAGATTACTATTTTTCTCCTCAAACATATTTTCTTGCTCATTCTGAGTTGCAAGCTGCAAGGCACACATTGCTAAAACATCCTGTTTATCTTTTACAGCATAGTTTTCTTCATAATGTTTAATCATAATCTCAATTTTTTTTGATGCAGCTCTCAAACCTTCTTCTTGGTCAGATGGTACATTCAAAGGATAAATTCTGTTAGCAATTGTTAATTTAATTTTTTGCATATTTAAAATTTATGAGCTTAAATTCACAATACATTTATCTATTTCTTTTATCATATTATTAAGCTTTGCTTTTGTAAATGTTTTGTCGTTATTTCCTTGTATTGATTCAGCAATTTTTAGAGATTGATATTTAATCTTGTATTCTTTAAGCTCGTTTTTATAATTCAAAATTAGATTCTCTTTCTTTTCAAGATCGTGGTTTATGGTTGAATTTTCTTTTCTAAGTTCAACAACCAAAGTTTTGAGCTTTTCCACATTCAGTTCAAGTAGATCTAGATTTTTAATAGCCTTTGGCATCAAACATTTTTATGGTTATACCAAATTTAATATTACTTATATTTATAAACAAGTTGGATTTATTTTTTAAATGAATATCTATCAAGAATGTTTTTAAAAAAAATGTCAAAAACATTAGTTGTTTTTTTTATACTTTCAAACCTTACCATTAAATCACAAGAGAACCATCCACAAAACTACTTCTCTGACCCTCTTGAGACTGAAAAGATATTAAATGGAAATTTTGGAGAGACTAGATCTGCACATTTTCACTCTGGAATTGATTTCAAAACCCAATTTAAAGAGGGGCTAAATGTATATAGTTCAGCAGATGGATATGTAAGTCGAATAAGCATAAAACATGGTGGTTTTGGTAAAGCACTATATATCAATCATCCAAATGGTTACACAACAGTATATGCACACCTCAAAAATTTTAGCGATAAAATTGAAAGCTATATTAAAAAGCTTCAATATGATAGAAAAACTTTTCAAATCGAACATTATCCAAACAAAAATGCATTGCCAATATTGAAAAAAGAAAAAATTGGAAGTTCTGGGAACACCGGTTCATCTTTTGGACCTCATCTTCATTACGAGATTAGAAAAACCTCAAACCAAAAACCATTAAATCCACAGTTGTTTAATTTTAACATCAAAGATTCTCGAAAACCTACTTTGTCATCTGTTTTCTTATATAAAATCGATAGTCTCTTACAAGTGAGTAATCCAATGAAGATCAGGGTTTCGAAAATAAATGACAGCACATATTTGAGTGAAAAGGTCTTTGCTAAAGGGAAAATTGGATTTGGTATTTCAGGATATGACAGACAAGATTTAGCCAATAACAGAAATGGAATTTACAAATACCAGACTTATTATAATAATAGAAAATATATTGAATTCAAATTTGATTCATTTTTTTTTGAAGAATCAATTAAGATAAAAACTTTAATAGATTACAAATATTACGTAAAAAACAAGAAAAGAATTATAAAACTATTCATCGAACAAGGAAACGATTTGAGTATTTATTCTGAAAATATTGATAAGGGTTATTTAGATGTTAAAAATAGATTTTCAGATTTCGTAATTAAGTTATCAGATCTCAAAAACAATAATTTATATATTAAAATTCCTATAGAATATGGGGAGTTTACTAAAACTATTAGTTATGATTATAATGAGGAACTAAATAAGTCAATCAATAATCAACTTGAGCATAACTTTAGGTTTGAAAACTCAAATATTAAGATACCAAGAAACACTTTTTTAAAAGATGTCAATCTAAAATTATCAAGCAGTCAAGATTCTTTAAAAATATTTAATCCACATGTACCTGTATTTAAAAATATTTCTTTGGAGTTTAAAAACACATTTGATGAAAAAGGAAATTACTTAGCATATAAAGATCAAAATAACAATGAGTCTTTTGCCACATCAAATTTAAATAAAAACAACTTTTTTGTTTTAAAGACCAAATCTCTAGGGACGTATTTTATCAAAAAAGATACCATTCCACCTAAAATAAGCTTAAACAACTTTAAAGATGGAGAGTGGATAACAAGCAAAAAAAATATAAAACTTAAAATCTTAGATGATGAAACCGGAATCAAAAACTATAATGTCTGGATTAATGGAAAATGGATGTTGTTCGAATATGAATACAAAAAAAATCAATTGGAATATAATTTTGACTCCTATTTTGAAAATAAAGTTCAAAACGAAATAATTATTAAAATTGAAGATATGGTTGGGAATATAAGCGAAAAAAAATTTAATTTTTATAGAAGGTAGTTACTTGTCAATGAAATCTTTAAGGGACCTAATTACAAAATCGACTTCTTTTTTTGTATTATACTTAGAAAAAGAAAATCTTAACGAAGGTTTACTCAAATCATCATCACTCAAAATTTCTGTTAGAACATGTGAACCTTTATTACTGCCAGATTGACAAGCACTTCCCTTTGAACAGGCAATTCCTTTTAGGTCAAGATTAAAATCGAGCAGTAATGACCTTTCTTTTGAAATCGGCAAACATAAATTTATAATAGAGTTACTCGTATTTTCTAAATCATCACAATTTGCATTAAATTTTATTCCCTTTATTTGTTTTTTTATTTTTTTAATAAAATATTTTTTTAAATCTAATATATGGTTGTTATCATTTTTAAAATTTTGATAAGAATTTAAAAAAGCTTTTTCCATTCCAAGAATATTGTGAACAGATTCTGTACCAGCTCTTAAACCTCTTTCTTGTCCTCCACCAATTAACATTGATTTTAAATTTAAATTTTTATTGACGTACAAGAATCCGATGCCTTTAGGACCATGAAACTTATGCGCAGATCCTACAATAGAATCGACATTACATTTCGAAAGGTCTAACTTATACTTTCCTATAGACTGAACAGTGTCAGAGTGAAAAAATGCATTATATTTTTTACATACTTTACCGACTCTATCTATGTCGGTTATTGCGCCAACTTCATTGTTGATATGCATCAATGTCACTAATGTTTTAGTGTTGTTTTTTACAAGATATTTTTCTAGTTGATTAAAATCGATATTGGCATTTTTATCCAATTCTAAATATTTAACTTCAACATTATATTTTTTATTTAAAAATTCTACTACATTTAATACTGCGTGATGTTCAATTCGTGTAGTTATAATACGTTTAACATCAAGATCCCGAACTGCCGAAATTAAAACTGTATTGTCAGACTCTGTTCCACCAGATGTAAAAAAAATTTCGTTTGCCGAAACATTAAACTCAGAAGAAATTGATTTTCTTGCGTTTTCAATTATAGATCTTGATTCCCTACCAAAACTATGCGTAGAGGATGGATTTCCATAATTATTAGACATTACGAAATTCATACTTTTTAAAACATTGCTGTCAATTTGCGTGGTAGCAGCGTTATCAAAATATATTTTTTTCATTTTAAATCGAAAGACTTTAAAGTTTTAATTATAATTTCTGTTGCTTTAATAATTTCATTCTTCGAAATTGTTAGTGGTGGAGCAAACCTAATAATATTTCCATGAGTAGGTTTTGCTAATAACCCATTTTCTTTCAATTTTAAACATATGTTCCAGGATATTTCACTTTGATCATTGTCATTAATCACTATAGCATTTAATAACCCTTTCCCTCTAACTTTATTAACTACTTTACTGTGTTCAATGTATTGTTTTAATTTTTTTCTAAAAAAGCTACCTAATTTTTGTGCATTAGAACATAAATCCTCCTCTTTAACAACATTCAGAGCAGCCATAGCAACCTTACAAGCCAATGGGTTTCCGCCAAATGTTGAACCATGCTCACCAGGTTTTATAGTTAACATTACTTCATTTGATGTTAAAACAGCTGATACCGGCAAAACACCACCAGAAAGTGCTTTTCCAAGAACCAAGATATCTGGCTTAAAATCATAATAATCACAACAAAGCATTTTACCTGTCCTACCTACACCAGTTTGAACTTCATCAGCAATAAACAAAACATTGTTTTTGCTGCACAATTCATATGCATCTGGAAGATAATTTTCGTCGGGAACAATAACTCCGGCCTCACCCTGTATTGGCTCTACCATAAATGCAACTACATTTGGATCACTTACAGCTTTTTCCAGTCTATCGAGATCATTATATGGTATTATCTCATATCCTGGCATAAAAGGACCAAAGTCATTTGTACTCAAAGAATCGTCTGAAGAGGAAATGGCAGCCAGAGTTCTTCCCCAAAAATTTCCATTCACGAATATTACTTTAGCATGATTTTTTTTCACACCCTTAACTTTATAACCCCATTTTCTGGCAAGCTTTACAGCTGTTTCACCTGCCTCAACCCCAGTATTCATCGGAAGAAGCCGATCATAACCAAAGTATTTTGTAACAAAATTTTCATATTCTCCTAAAATATTATTGTGGAAGGCTCTTGATGTTAACGTTAGTTTTGATGATTGGTTAACAAGAGCTTTTATTATTTTAGGGTGACAATGTCCTTGATTTACAGCTGAATATGCTGACAAAAAATCAAAATACTTTTTTCCTTCAACATCCCAAAGGTAAATTCCATTTCCTTTTTCTAAAACTACAGGTAGGGGGTGATAATTAAAAGCCCCATAGGAGTTCTCTAAGTCTATAAAATATTCAGTTTTAGATGAAGCCATTTGAAATATCAATAAAATTATGACACTTATTTGAACTAGACAATTAAAAATTAAATTGAACAAATATTATTCAAATTAGTTAGATTTGAAAAAAGTATCTTTTGAGATTGATAGAGAGTAAAAATAACTCAGATTATAAAAATTTAAAAAAATTAATTTCCACCTCCTCTGCAAAAAAAAGTTCGGAGTTCGTAGCTAAGGGATATAAAGAAATTGTTTTATGCTTTGAGCATGGATTCAAACCAAATAAATTCTACATATGTTCAGAAATTTTTGATTCAAAAAAACATAAAATTTATAAAAAAGTAGAGTTGATAGATTTATCCTTACCGCTTTTTAAAAAAATATCCCAAAATAATCATGATGGAATTATTGGCTTATTTAAAAAAAAGAATTTTAAGTTAGATAATCTCAACATAACCAAGAATGCATTTATTGTAGTATTGGAGTCACCTGAAAAACCGGGAAACATTGGTGCTGTATTTCGAACTGCTGATGCTGCTGGGGTGGATGCAATAATAATTTCAAATCCCAAAACTGAAATATACAATCCCAATCTTGCAAGAAATAGCTTAGGAAGTTTGTTTACAATGCAAATTGGAGTTGGTAAAAATGAAGAAGTAATAGATTTTCTAAACAAAAAAAATATTAAAATCATGTCATCGTTGGTAAAAGGTGATTTAGACTACCGCTCAGCAGACTACAGTGGGTCTATTGCAATCGTGATTGGACCTGAGGAATCTTCTCTATCTAATGATTGGATTGTTGAATCTAGCGATAAAATAAAAATACCTATGAAGGGAAAAATGAATTCATTAAATCTTTCAGTATCTGCAGCATTAGTTATATTTGAGGCATTAAAACAAAGAGATATATGAATCCTGAATTTGTCTTTTATGCCTTAATAATAATAATCATCCTAAACTACCTTAAAGATTATTATTTAAGTTTTTTGAATTCTAAAAATTTTAATAATAAAATCCCGGATGAGGTTTCTGATGTATATGATAAAGAAAAGTACTTAAAATCTCTACATTACAAAAAAACTCAGTACAACTTTTCAAAACTTTCAAGAATTTGTGGGCTTGTAATAATTTTAACGTTTTTTTTCTTAGATGGATTTTTATTTTTAGATGATCTAAGTAACAGCTTTTTTGATTCTCAGATATTAGTAAGCCTTTGTTTTCTAGGTATTATCTATCTTGGGAATGAACTACTAAGTTTACCTTTATCTTTTTATTACACATTTGTTATTGAAGAAAGATTTGGTTTTAATCAGACTACCCTAAAATTATTTTTATTAGATAAAATCAAATCTTGGCTTCTTACACTTCTTTTGGGTGGTATAATTTTAAGTTTTTTACTTTATCAATTTGAGTCTTTAGGGAATAATTTTTGGATAACTGCCTGGATTTTTTTAGCATTAGTTTCAATTTTACTAAATGCCTTTTATTCGCAGTTAATTGTACCTATTTTCAATAAGCAAACAAAATTAGACAATGGTGAATTAAGATCAAAAATTGAATCTTATTCGAACAAGGTGGGATTTGATTTAAGTAATATTTTCGTAATTGATGGATCTAGAAGATCGACTAAGGCAAATGCTTATTTCTCAGGTTTTGGAAAACAGAAAAGAGTTACATTATATGACACCTTGATTAAGAAATTAAATACAAATCAAATTATTGCTGTAATTGCACACGAAATAGGTCACTATAAAAAAAATCATATAGTTTACAACATATTTTTTTCAATGCTTCAAAGTGGTTTAATGTTGTACTTATTGTCAATTTTATTGGAAATGCCCGTTTTTGCTCAAGCACTAGGCTTAAATACATCAAGTTTTCATATTGGAATTATTTGTTTTTCAATTTTATTTTCTCCGATTTCCGAGTCAATCTCTCTAATTTTTAATTATTTTTCAAGAAAATTTGAATACGAAGCTGACGAATATGCAAAAAAAACTTTTGATTGCAAATATCTTGTAGAAGCTCTTAAAATCCTTTCTAAAGACAGCTTAAGTAATTTAACACCCCACCCCATATATGTGTGGTGGTATTACTCTCACCCAACTTTATTTCAGAGAATTTCCAGGCTTTAAATAATTTACTAAATATTAATTTTTTAGTTATTTTTAGTAGATGGTCGTCGCCAATGCAATAAAAGAAAATAAACTAATCGCAAAAGAATATAAGGAATTATTAAAAATCAGCTATCAGTCCTTGAACTCAAATGACAGAAAACTGATTAGGTTAGCTTTTAACACTTCAGTGGATGCTCATAAACACCAAAGAAGAAAAAGCGGTGAACCATATGTTTTTCATCCTATTGCTGTGGCAAAAATTGTTGCATCTAAGATTGGTTTGGATGCAACATGCATTGCTGCAGCCCTACTACATGATGTTATTGAGGACACAGAATATTCAGAAAATAAGATCCAAAAACTTTTTGGACGCACGATTGCTAAAATAGTTGTGGGACTTACCAAAATTTCTAAACTTAAAAAAGAAAAAAACGTATCGCTTCAGGCTGAAAATTTCAGAAAAATGCTTCTAACTCTAAATGATGATGTTAGAGTTATATTAATAAAAATTGCTGACAGGTTACATAACATGCAAACATTAGATTTTATGGGTCCAGAAAAGCAAATTAAAATAGCATCTGAAACACTATATATTTATGCTCCAATTGCTCACAGAATTGGTCTCTACGATGTAAAATCAGAACTCGAAGACTTGGGACTTAAATATACAGAACCTGAAATGTTTGAGGAAATTAAGAGTAAAATTGAACAAAGTAAGGATGAGCAAGATAAATACATTAAAAATTTTTCAAGGCGGATAGCTGAAAAGTTGAGAAAGGAAAATGTTGATTTTAAAATTAGTGGAAGACCAAAATCAGTTTACTCCATTAGAGATAAAATCCTTAAAAAAAACATATCATTTGAGGAAGTATATGATAAGTTTGCTGTCCGTATAGTTTACCAAAGTGAGCTTGAAACTGAAAAATTTATTGCTTGGAAAATCTACTCAATTGTAACCGATTTTTACACTCCAAACCCACTGAGATTAAGAGACTGGATCACGTCACCAAAATCAAATGGATATGAGGCTTTACATATAACTGTTGTTGGACCTAATTCCAAATGGGTTGAAGTACAAATTCGCTCAAGAAGAATGCATGAGATTGCAGAAAAAGGTTACGCTGCACATTTCATGTACAAACAAGGAAAACAGACTGATAAAGGTTTAGAAGGTTGGTTGAATCGTCTGCAAGAGGTTCTAGAAAATTCAGAAACTAGCGCACTTGATTTTGTTGAAGATTTCAAATTAAATTTATATTCAAATGAGATATTTGTCTTTACACCAGCAGGTGAGCTCAAGTCACTACCTAAAGGTTCCAGTGCACTAGATTTTGCTTTTAGTGTTCATACTGGATTAGGGTTGAAAACCAGAGGAATAAAAGTTAATGGAAAAATTGTTCCCTTAAGTTATGAACTCAAAAGCGGAGATCAAATTAAAATCATCAAATCTGAAAATACCAAACCATCTGCAAACTGGCTGGATTATGTAAAAACATCACGTGCCAAAGCAAAAATTAGAACAGCTCTAAAAGAAGAAAAAAAATTATTAGCTGATGATGGCAAGGAAATATTAAGAAGAAAGTTGAAGCAACTAAAAATAGAATTTAATGAGAAAAACATTAATAGACTTGCTAACTATTTTAACCTAAAAACTAGTTTAGATCTATTCTACAGGGTAGGTATTGGGAAAATAGATAATGCATTGTTAAAGAAGTTTTCAGCATCGAATAACACATTATTTAATTTTATTAGAAAAAATATTTCCAAGAAAAATACAGAAATAAGCCATACAGAAAAAGAAATAAAAAACAATTTTGATCAGCTAGTTTTTACTAATAATGGAGAAAAATTAGATTATTCACTTGCCAAGTGCTGTAAT
>MDTC01103120.1_pt1 | contig 13627 bp, 23 predicted proteins | sample 811181 | NCBI WGS metagenome assembly MDTC01 (sample SAMN05326644, study PRJNA326480) | marine metagenome | isolation source: seawater | place: Pacific Ocean: North | collected 2011
CCATATACAGCAAGTTACTCTGCTTATAATATGTCAGCTAAACAAGCTAGTATGGAACCTATAATGCAAAAGCTATCAGGTGCTAGTACTTTACCATCTTCAATGACTTTAAAAGGTGATCAGTATAAAATTGATGCTAATAAAGATGGTGAAATTACAAAAGAAGATTTTGATATATTAAACAAAAATAAATAACATTAATTATGCATAAGTCAGGATCATCATGCGGCTGCAAAGTAAAAGTACCCGCTGATAAAACAATGAGGCCAACAACAAAGTTTTTTAAAATTGAAGCACCTCAGTATAAGCCTAACGCTGTATTAAGGGCACAGAAATAATGGAAGACATAAAGTTATACTTGTTAAACGCAGGCGCGTTTACGGTAACGATGATGGATTGGTTAGAGCCTGTGTTAAAGATAACTTTACTTATAGTTACTATAGGTTACACTATACATAAGTGGTATAAGCTTAAAAAATGAGACAGATAAAAGAGATAATAGTACATTGCTCTGCTACTAGAGAAGGCCAAGATATACCAGTAGATACTATAAGAGACTGGCACGTAAACGGTAGAGGCTGGTCAGATATAGGCTATCATTTTTATATTGATATAAAAGGAGATATATACAAAGGTAGAGACATAGCTAAAATCGGAGCTCATTGCTCAGGGCACAACCGTAATTCTATAGGTATATGCTATTGTGGAGGCGTTGAACAAGATGGTAGGACCCCGAAAGATACTAGAACAGAAGAACAAAAGCAAGGTTTGTTACATGTGCTTAAAACATTAAAAGCAATGTATCCAACAGCTACTATATATTCACACAACGAGTTTGCTAATAAAGCATGCCCGTCATTTGACGCAACTAATGAGTACAAAGATCTCTGAAAACACCTCCGTACAACTTGACTTAAAAACTGTAATTGCTATAATAACTATAACTGCTTCTTTTGTAGGTATGTATTATACATTGCAAGCAGATATTGAAGAAGCTAAAAAGCTACCACCTACTGAAGTTAAACGTCTTGAATATGATTTAAAACAACAATGGCAGACTGAGCATATAGAAGATCTAGAAGAAAGAGTTAACATGCTAGAACAGGTAGATGATGTAGTATTTGAAGAAATGAATATAATGTCTGCTCTTATGAAAGATGGAACCGAGAACGACGGTAAATTAGAAGAGCTTAATAAGCAGCTAGAAGAATTAAAGAACAGAAAACCAAAACAAACTATTATAGTTAAAGAGGTTGAGGTTAAAAAGAAAAATCGTAAGTAATGGCTAAGAAAAAAATAAAAAGAACTAAAATATCTTCCGCGTGCAAAGCTGCTGCTAAAAGAAAATTTAAAGTTTGGCCAAGTGCTTACGCTAGTGGTTGGGGTGTAAGATGCACTAGAGCCGGCGGTCCTAGCAAGTTTGGTGGAGGTAAAAAGAAAAAGAAAAAGAAATGAAAAAGCGAGGTGGCGCATATCGCGGTACTTTAAAAGCTAGAGTAAATAAACTATATGGTGGCAATGTTACTTGTGGTAAAGTTAAAAAATTAAAAAAAAGAAAAGGCAAAACTAAAAGAGACGTGCAGTTGGCTAATTGGTTTATTAACATGCATAATTGTAGATAATGGCTAAAAAAAGATTAACTTGGAAAGATTCAGATGCACCTGACGCTAAAGGTAGATTTAAAGAGTTATCAGCACCTAAGCTAGCTTCATGGCTTATAAGAACTAGAAACAGTAAGCTTAACAGAATAATAGGTAGTTTAAATCAGCAAATAGCTTTTAATAAAGACAGACCAAGTTATGTTGCTAAAATGAAAGCAACTAGAAATATAGTTACTAAAAGATTAAAAAAGAAAGATGCCAAAAAAAGCTGATCCTAAAAAAGGCACGGGCAAAAAGCCTAAAGGCTCAGGCAGAAGATTATATACAGATGAAAATCCTAAAGATACTGTAAAAATTAAATATGCTACAGTTGCAGATGCTAGAGCAACCTGCGCTAAAGTTAAAAGAGTTAAAAAACCTTTTGCTAGAAAAATACAAATTATGACTGTAGTAGAACAACGTAGTCGTTATGGCGGTAAGCCAAAGCAAAGATCAATAGCTAAACGATGTAAAGAAGCAATAAGAAAACTACATGGCAAAAAGTAAAGTAAAAGGTGGTGGCACTAAAAAAGTTTGTCTACCTGCAGCAAAGGTAAGATCAATGAGTAAAGCTGAGAGAGCTGCTGTAGTTAGAGCTAAACGTAAAGCTGCATCATCTGGTAAATATAAAAGATCTAGTAAGTCAAACGTTAAGGGTGCTCGTAAAAAAGGAGCTACACTTAGAGACTGGTTTGAAAAAGAAAACTGGATAAATGTTGCAACAGGTAGACCTTGTGGTGAACCAACTAAAAAGAAAAAACGTGGCAAAAAGAGTAGATAAAAGTAAGATGGCTTGTAACAAGCCTAAAAGATCTCCAAAAGCGAAGAAGAAAAAAATGGTTAAAGCTTGTGAAGGTGGAAAAGAAAAGCTTATACATTATGGTCACTCAGACTATGGTCATAACTATTCTGCTGCTGCTAGAAAAAGTTTTAGAGCTAGACACAAATGTAATCAAAAGAAAAGTAAATTAACAGCCAGCTATTGGGCTTGTAAAGATTTATGGGGAGGTAAAGGTAAATCAACTAAGTCTAATCCTAAAGGCGTAAGAGGAAAATATTAATATGTGGAAATTAACTAAACAATACTTTAAAGATGTCTGGGCACTTCTTTGGAGTAAAACAGAAATAGATGAAAAAGCAATAGCTGCTTTAGATGAAATTAAAAGAAGATATAAACTAACTTCTGATGAAGTTGCAGATGTTGTTAAAGCAGTTAAAGAAGTAGGAAATCAAGTAGGTGATATTAGTGGAGCCTTAAAAGGTAAAAAACGTAGAGGAAGAAAGTAATGTCGTTTAAGTTAAAGCCGCCATACAAAATAGATAACACACCTATATATTTTGTTAAAGAAAAAAACAATGTATTAGGTAGAGCTCAATTATGTGGCAGTATAACTATAAATGATAGAGTAAGAGATAAAGCTCAATTAAGAGAAATAATTAAACACGAGAAACAACACGTAAAAGATATTGCAAAAGGTTTGCTTTGGTACGATGATAAACATGTTTATTATAGAACTAGCAGAAAAAAGCCTTTTAAAAAGTACCCTAAAAAGTACAGTAAAACATCTCCATGGGAGAAGAAAGCTTATAAAAACGAAAAAAAATAAATTATGCCAGGTTATCATTCAGTTAAAAAAATGGATTCAGTATTTGGAAAACACTGTTTCAAAAAAGAAGGTGGAATATTACAAAAAAATCATTTAATGAAAAAAGGTAAAGCACCTGAATTATTAAAAAAGTGCGGTAGCAAAAGAAAATAATAGTGAAGAAAAAATTTAAAGACACTAAAGTAGGTGTTTTTTTAAAAGAAAAAGCTCCAGCTATATTAGATGGTATTGGTGAAATATTACCTGATCAAGGAGGTTTTGGCTTAGTAAAAAATCTTATAACAAGTGATGATAATATAGAGCCAGAAGATAAAGAAAAAGCTATGAAGCTTTTAGAGCTTGATATACAAGAAATGAAAGAAATATCAAGTAGATGGAGTAGTGATATGAACTCTGACTCATGGTTGAGTAAAAACACTAGACCTTTAGCTTTAATATTTTTAACTTTATCCTCAGTATTTATAATGTGTGTAGATTCTTTTCACACGCGTTTTGACGTAGACACTGCTTGGGTAGATTTATTAAAGACGTTGCTAGTAACTGTATATGTTGCTTACTTTGGTTCTAGAGGCGCTGAGAAAATAACAAATATAAAAAAATAAATAAATGGCAACTGTAAATAAGAATAAAAAAATAAGAGTATCCAATAACGATATGTCTAGAGAATCTAGGATGTTTGCTCACACGGCTATTGATTTAAATCAAAATCAAAGTATTAAGCAATATGATTTTGGAGATCAAATACCAGGCACTAGCGATAGAGGAGTTTGTATATATATAGGTCAAGATTGTAGTTTAGAAGTAGAAATGGAACAAGGAACATTAGGAACTTCTACAACTACTCACTTTAGAAATTTAAAAGAAGGTCAGTTTTTACCTATATTAGTAAAGAAAATAATTAGCTGCAATCCTTCACCATCAGACTTAGGACAATTAGTAGCACTTTATTGATATGTGGTTAAGCGTAGGTTATATGATCCCCATGCAAGGAGATAAGAATCTTAATACTATTAGACCTGGTGAAGATTTTTTCTTATTAGCAGAAACTGGAGATATACTAGAAGATCCAGGACCACAAGGAATATTTCTATTAAGAGCAGAAGCACCTTAAATATAAAAAATTATGGCAAGTATAAAAATATCTAACACAGCGGTAGAAACAAATTTAAAAAACGTATTAGGTTTAGTAGGTTATAGAACAAATCCAAATACTCAAGATTTGGAAACAGTACAAATAACTGGTGATTATAACAACCAAGGGCTTGTGAGTATTGCTCCTTTAACTATTTATAATGATCCAACAGAGATTGATCCTAATCCAGCTGACACAGTTGATAGGGTTGTTTTTTCTAACACTGGTGTTTCTGGCTACGGAGATATTGAGTTTCTAAGTACAGAAAACATTAAAATTGAAGGAGGCGCAAATAATCCTAGTCAGACTGGACAAGTTACAATAAAATCTGGTGGGGTTCAAAGTGTCAAAGTTGAGGCTGGAGGTATATTTGACGTAAACACAGGAGGCAAAATATCACTACATGCCAGTACAGGTACTAGTGAATTTTATAGTAAAACTGTTGCTGGTATTTCTCAAGCAAATTTAAAGATTTACACAATTAGTTCAGCAACTAATAAAGGTCATATTGAAATACTCTCAGGTGGAAGTAATGTAGATAGTAAAGGTATAGTATTAAAAAGTGCAACTGAAATAAATGTAGATTTACATTCATTAAGTGGTGGATCTGTTAACGCTCCAACTGTTGGTGATGTTTTACAAGCTAAAGATACAGATGGAAATATTAAGTTTGGTAAAATAATATTATCTCAAGATGCTCAAGGAAATCAAAATTCAGGTTTAAAATATTCAACTACTAATAACGGTTTAGGAATAGCTTTAGAGCCAAATAAAGGTTTATCCATAAGCGCTTCAGGTCTTGCAATAGATTTTTCAAATGTAACTTCAACACCTCAAGCCCCTTCAATAGGTGCTCCTTTTTTAAATGTTATAACGGCTACATCTGCTGAAGATGCTAGAAACGCAATAGGCGCTGCAGCAGCCGGAGGTGGCGATACTAGTTTTACAAGTTTAACACCTGGAGATGTAGTAAAATGGGATTATTCTGTTGATGGACCAAATATAGAATTAATTACTACACAAGATCCTGACCCAGCTATCACTCGTGATAATGTTATTACAATGTGGGACGACTCTACAGACACTGCAAGTAGTATTTCATCAATACCAGATGGAGCAACAGGCATATTAATAGTACATCCTACAGCAAATCCTTATTTCAACTTTCCAACAGGTAGTAAAATATCAGATGGTTCAAATATTAGATTAGATGGCTCTACTAAAGTATTGAGATGGGTTAAAGAAGGAGATGGAAACGATCCAACAGCAGCGTTAGGAAGTCAAGGTTATGGTTGTTTATATTGGGCTGGTTTTGAAAATTTTACAACTCCAGCTACTATACTAGGCCCAGATATTGAACCAGCTATAATAAGTAATTTATATGGTTGGTGGGATCCTAATGATTATACAGGCGCAGTTTCAGGTGATCAAAATGATCCTGCTACAGGAAGCCCTTACTTAGGTGTAGTGAACAATAGTACATTAACATCTAAGTCTTTAGGTGGAAGTTCTACTGGAAACTCATTAACTGTAGACAACGAAGAAACACAAGCTGACGAAGCTTGGGAACATATAGAATGGGTGAATTTAGGAAGTTCAAACTATTCTTTTGATTTTAAACCTACTGGTAGTGCTAATTTTCTTTTTAACAACGACACTGTTAATCCAGCAAATAATAGATATACTGTTATGGTATGGTTTAGAAGTGATTTTAGTAGTGATAACAGTGATTTAGGTTTATTTAATGCTTCTATTACTGGAAGCAGCAGTCAGCTGAATTTATCAAGTGGTATTAAGGCAGATGAGACAAATGACGCTGCAGATAGAAACATATCCTACACAATAAGACCCTCATCATTTTCAAACATCAAGCAGTATGAATCTAAATACCAAAACTGGGCAAATAACGACTGGACTTGTTTAATTATGGCGTTTGATCCAGTTAAAGATGACGGAGCTGGAGGAACTTACGCGGAAATTAGACACCTAATGGGTAATGAATATACAGAAGAAAACGCAGGTGATACTATTACAGGTTCTGGAATAGTTAGTGATAGCGATGAAATAGATATAAATGCTAATGGAACTTATATAGATTTTTTATATGATGATGGAGATTTAAGTAAGCCATCAGATGGAAGTGCCGCAGGGGTTCCGGCGTCCGAAAAATTAGTAGCAAGTGAAATGATAGAACAATTTACCGGTTTTCAGTTTGCTAGAACAGCAGGCCCATATTATAGCACACATGACTGGAATGGTGAAATTGGACTGTGTTGCTTATGGGATGGAGAAGCTAAATCTGACGCTGATATGCAAACTATATATGATTATTCAAAATCTAAATTTGGTTTATAGTAAAAACAAAAAACAATTAAATTTAATAAAATGAAAATTAAAAAAGAACAATTAGAAACAATTCAAAAACAACAACAAGATTTAAACGCTAAGCTTCAAAGTATAGGTTATTTAGACGCTCAAAAACATGGTGTCTTACATGATTTAGCTATGCTTAATAAAGATATAGAAGAGTTTAAAAATAAACTAGAAGAAGAGTATGGAGCGGTTAATATTAATTTAGAAGACGGATCTTATACAAAGATAGAGAAGGAAGAAGTAGTTGAAAATGTCTAATGTTATAAGAAAAATTAGTATAGGTTCTGATTATAAAAATGATGCAATGCATTATTCTGTTAGTCAAGAAGTTTATGGAGGTCACACTATTTGCGATATAATAGAAGAAGAAAATGAAGGAGGATATTCAATATATATAACTAAAAACGGTGAAGTTTTACCTTGGAAAAAATTCAACCGCAATATGGCTATAGCAATTGAATACGATTTACAATACTAATGAAAAGTTTATATCAATTTATTGTAAAGCCTAAAAATGAAAGATATGATAATATAAGAAAGTTTAATGATAAAGAGCTTATCATTAATACTAATATTGAAAATCATAATTTCGTTAGCAAAAAAGCAGAAGTAGTAGAAGTGCCTTTAGCTTATAAAACTAAAATAAATAAAGGTGATACGTTGTACATACACCACAACATATTTAGAAGGTGGTACGATATAAGAGGTAAAGAGCAAAATTCTACTACTTATTTTAAAGATGATTTGTACTTTTGCTGGCCAGAACAAATATATATGTATAACTTAAAAGCTCACTTGGACTATTGCTTTGTTAAACCTATTGAAAATAAAAATTACTTAAGTACACAAAAAGAACAATTACATTTTGGCGTATTAAAGTATTCTAACAAGTATTTAGAAAAACAAAGTATTAAACCAGGTGACTTAGTTGTATTTACACCTAACTGCGAGTTTGAATTTATAATAAATAACGAGCGGCTTTATTGTATGAAATCTAATCAAATAGCTTTAACTAATGAGTACGAAGGAGACGAGAAAGAATATAATCCAAGCTGGGCGTAAAGCTGTAGATGAGTTAATTAAAGTAGCTGAAGAAAAAATAATAACAGATACATCAGATGACTTAGCAGCTGATCGTTTAAAAAATGCAGCGGCTACTAAAAAGCTATGCATCATGGATGCGTTTGAAATATTACAACGTATTGAAGAAGAACAAAACATTTTAGACGGTAAAGACGTTAATAAAGAAACTAAGCAGTTTAAAGGTTTTGCAGAAGGGAGAAGTAGATGACTTATAAGCAGACACTTTGGAAAGAGATAACTAACTTAGTAAACGAAAAGTATTTAAAAAAACAAAATAGATACAAGAAGTGGAAGTATGGTTATAATGAAGAATACGATTTTGTAGTAATAAGTAAAAATGGAACAATTGGAAAGATCATCGAAATACAAAATCTCCGCATTGCTTTACCAGCAGCAGATGAACCGTATAAACGAAGCAAAAGAAAAGAGGAACAATATTGGGAAAGATTTGAATACCCAAAAGAATTACAAAGAATAAAAACTAGGTTTGACTGGGAAGAACATCCTTTAGATTTTAAAGAAAAATGGTATGAATATATCGATGAAGAATTTAAACGAAGAGAAGAAGGTTTTAGTTTTTATAATAATGGCAAGCCTGTATATATTACTGGCACTCATTATATGTACTTGCAGTGGTCAAAGATCGACGTTGGAGCGCCAGACTATAGAGAAGCAAATAGATTATTCTTTATATTCTGGGAAGCCTGTAAAGCAGATAACAGATGTTACGGAATGTGTTATCTTAAAAACAGACGAAGTGGATTCAGCTTTATGTCAAGCGCGGAGCTTGTTAATCAAGCTACAATATCTTCCGACTCTAGATTCGGTATATTATCCAAGTCTGGTGCCGATGCCAAGAAGATGTTCACAGATAAGGTTGTCCCCATATCAGTTAACTACCCGTTCTTTTTTAAACCCATTCAAGACGGTATGGACAGGCCAAAGACTGAACTGGCTTATAGAGTTCCTGCCGCAAAGCTTACTCGTAGAAAGCTCCAAGAAAATATTAAAGAACTAGAGTTACAAGGATTAGACACAACTATTGATTGGAAAAATACAGGTGACAACTCTTACGATGGTGAAAAGCTAAAGCTGTTAGCACATGATGAAAGTGGTAAATGGGAAAGACCTGATAATATATTAAACAACTGGAGAGTTACTAAAACTACACTACGTTTAGGGTCAAGAATAGTAGGTAAGTGTATGATGGGATCAACTTCAAATTCATTAGATAAAGGTGGAGAAAATTTTAAAAAACTATATTACAATTCAGACGTTACAAAACGAAATAGAAACGGACAAACATCTTCTGGGCTCTATAGTTTGTTCATACCTATGGAGTGGAACTACGAAGGATTCATGGATACTTATGGATCACCTGTCTTTATTAGAGAAAAAAGTCCAGTCAAAGGAGCAGACGGTTTTGAAATTACAACAGGAGTTATTGAGCATTGGGAAAACGAAGTAGAAGGATTAAAACACGATCAAGATAGTTTAAACGAATATTACAGACAGTTTCCTCGTACTGAGCAACATGCGTTTAGAGATGAAACTAAAAATAGTTTATTTAACTTAACTAAAATATACGAGCAAATAGACTATAACGAAGAATTAAATAATTTAGCTAATATAACTAGAGGAAATTTTGCATGGCAAAATGGAATAAAAGATAGTTTAGTAAAGTTTAATCCAAGTAAAGATGGTAGATTTTTAATTTCTTGGATACCTGAATTAAACATGCAAAATAAGTTTATTATTAAAAATGGTTTTAAATACCCAGCTAATGATCACATTGGGGCTTTTGGTTGTGACTCATACGACATATCAGGTACTGTAGACGGCAAAGGATCTAACGGAGCTTTACATGGATTAACAAAGTTTTCTATGGAAAATGCTCCAGCTAATTTATTTTTTTTAGAGTATATATCTAGACCTCAAACAGCTGAAATATTTTTTGAAGATGTTTTAATGTCTTTGTTTTTCTATGGTATGCCAATACTTGCTGAAAACAATAAGCCAAGATTACTTTATTATTTAAAAAGAAGAGGGTATAGAGGTTATTCTATTAATAGACCTGACAAAATTTGGAATAAACTTTCAGCTACTGAAAAAGAAATAGGTGGTATACCTAACACAAGTGAAGATGTTAAGCAAGCTCACGCAGCTGCTATAGAAAGTTATATAGAGGAACATGTAGGTAAAAAAGAAAATGGTTATGGTAATATGTATTTCCAAAAAACATTAGAAGACTGGGCTCAGTTTAATATAAACAATAGAACAAAGCATGATGCTTCAATAAGCTCTGGTCTAGCTATAATGGCTTGCAATAAAAATAGATACACACCTGTTGCTAAAAAACAAATTAAATCAATAAACTTAGGTATTAAAAAATACGACAATACAGGTTATATTTCAAAAATAATATAAATGATAGCAAACGCAAATTATAATAGTTCTTTTCCAGATCAGGTAGTACCTGATGTAGAAAAAGCTTCTTTAGAATACGGGTTAAGAGTTGGTCAAGCTATAGAGTATGAGTGGTTTAGAAACGATAGAGGTTGGTACGACAGGTTTAATACTAATTATAATAATTTTCATAGACTAAGGCTATACGCTAGAGGAGAGCAGTCTATACAAAAATACAAAGATGAACTATCTATAAATGGTGATTTATCTTATTTAAACTTAGACTGGAAACCTGTTCCTGTTATACCTAAGTTTGTGGATATACTAGTAAACGGTTTGTCACAAAGGCATTATGAGATAAACGCGTATGCTCAAGATCCTGAGTCAAATAAAAAAAGAACACAGTACGCTTTAAATATACTAACAGATATATACGCTGCACAATATATAGAAACAGTAAAGAATAGTATAGGTATTGATTTAAGTAAAGCACCTAAGAATAAAGATATTCCTAAAAATCCTAAAGATCTAGAGGTTCACATGCAACTAGATTATAAACAGTCTGTTGAAATAGCAGAAGAAGAAGCTATTAACTTTGTGTTAGATAATAATAAATATGATTTAATAAGAAGAAGGGTAAATTATGATCTTTGTGTGTTAGGAATAGGAGCTACAAAAACAACTTTTAATAGATCAGAAGGTGTTAAAATAGATTATGTTGATCCAGCTTGTTTAGTTTATTCTTATACAGATGATCCTAATTTTGAAGATATATATTATGTAGGTGAAGTAAAGTCTTTAAGTATACCTGAGCTTAAAAAACAGTTTCCATATTTAACACCTGGTGATGTGGAAGAAATACAAAAATATCCTGGTAATCAAAACTATACTAGAAACTGGAACGGAAGATATGATGACCAAACTGTTCAGGTTTTATTTTTTGAATATAAAACTTATACAAATCAAGTATTTAAAATAAAAGAAACACCTCAAGGTTTAGAAAAAGCTCTTGAAAAACAAGATACTTTTGTAGATGCGCCTGAGGGTGAAAACTTTAAAAAAGCATATAGATCAATAGAAGTATTATACAGCGGTGCTAAAATACTAGGTTTTGAGAAAATGTTACAGTGGGGTGAAGCTGTTAATGTTACAAGACCTGAGTCAGATACTTGCAAGGTTAAAATGAATTATAACATATGCGCTCCTAGAATGTACAAAGGTCGTATAGATTCTTTAGTAAATAGAATAACTACGTTTGCTGATATGATTCAAATAACACATTTGAAATTACAGCAAGTTATGTCTAGAGTAGTTCCAGATGGTGTATATGTAGATATGGATGGGTTAACAGAAGTTGACTTAGGTAATGGAACTAATTACAATCCAGCCGAAGCTTTAAATATGTATTTCCAAACCGGTAGTATAGTAGGTAGATCTTTTACTCAAGATGGTACTGGTAATCCCGGTAAAGTACCTATACAAGAAATAGCTACTAGTAATGGCATGAGTAAAATACAAAGTCTAATACAGACTTATCAGTATTACTTACAAATGATAAGAGATGTAACCGGACTAAATGAAGCTAAAGACGGAAGTAGCCCTGATAAATACGCTTTAGTAGGTTTACAAAAACTAGCAGCGGCTAATAGCAATACAGCTACTAGACACGTGCTTCAAGCTAGTTTATATTTAACGCTTAGAACTTGTGAAAATATTTCATTAAGAATAGCAGATGCTTTACAATTTCCTACTACTTATTCTTCTTTGGTTAATAGTTTATCTAATTATAATACTAAAACATTGCAAGAGTTAAGTAAAATAAACATGCACGACTTTGGTATATTTTTACAACTAGAGCCAGACGAAGAAGAAAAACAATTGTTAGAACAGAATATACAAATGGCTATAAAGTCTAATCAAATATATTTAGAAAACGCAATTGAGATAAGAGAGATTAAAAATCTTAAGCTTGCAAATAGGATGTTAAAAAAGTTTAGAGAAAATAAACAACAATTAGAGCAAGCAGCCCAACAACAAAATATAAAAGCTCAATCAGAAGCTCAATCTCAAGCCGCAGAAAAAACAGCATTAGCAGAAACTCAAAAGCAACAAGTTTTAACAGAACAGAAAATGCAATTAGAAAAAGCTAAGTCTGAGTTTGAAATAAGGCGAATGGAAATGGAAGCGCAAATAAAAAAGCAGTTAATGGAGCAAGAGTTTCAATACAACATGGATTTAGCTAAAGCACAAGTTGAAGCTAAAAAATCTAATGAAGTTTTTAAAGAAGATAGAAAAGACGAAAGAACAAAATTGCAAGCAACTCAACAATCCGAGTTGATTAGCCAAAGACAAAATAAATCTTTACCTACAAATTTTGAATCCGCAGGTAATGATAATTTAGATGGATTCGGTTTAGAGCAGTTTATGCCTAAATAATTATTAACTATTATATTATATTATGTCAGAAGAAGTAAAGACTGAAGGGACTTTTAAAATAAAGAAAAAACCCGGAAGACCCAAAAAGTTAAATAAAAATGACGAAGTTGTCAAATTAGATTTAACTAAAAAAGAAGAACAAGCAGAAGAAACAACAATAGAAGAAACAGTTGAGCAAGCAGAAGAAACAGTTGAGCAAGTAGAAGAAACTCCAGCTGTCGAAACAAAAGAAGAAGTAGTAGAAGATTCTCCTATTGTTGAGCTTAATAAGCAAGAAGAAGAAACTAAAGAGATTAAGCCCTTAGTAGATCAACCTAAAATTCCAGATAACTTAGAAAAGTTAGTTGACTTTATGAGAGAAACTGGAGGAACTATAGAAGACTACGTCAGACTAAACGCTGATTATTCTAATGTTAGTGAAGATATTTTATTAAGGGAATATTATTCCAAAACTAAACCCCACTTAGATAAAGAAGAAATAGACTTTCTATTAGAAGATCAATTTTCTTGGGACGAAGATGTGGAAGAAGAAAGAGCTGTACGTAAGAAAAAGCTTGCGTATAAAGAAGAAATTGCAAAAGCCAAAAACTTTCTGGAAAAAATGAAAGATGATTACTATGATGAGATTAAGTTAAAATCTTATGGTAATGATCCTGAAGTAAAGAAAGCTATGGACTTTTTCAATAGATATAACGAGGAACAACAAGTAGCAAATAAAAGACACGAGACGTTTAGTAATAATACTAAGAATTTTTTCAACAATGATTTCAAAGGTTTTGATTTTAACGTTGGTGAAAAAAGATTTAGATATAACATAAACAATAAAGAAAGTGTTGCTAATAGCCAATCAAACTTAAATAATTTTGTAGAGAAGTTCTTTGACAAAAATGGTGAGTTGAAAAACTATAATGAATATCATAAAGCTATTTATGCCGCTGACAATGTTGATA
>MDTC01244801.1_pt1 | contig 13627 bp, 8 predicted proteins | sample 811181 | NCBI WGS metagenome assembly MDTC01 (sample SAMN05326644, study PRJNA326480) | marine metagenome | isolation source: seawater | place: Pacific Ocean: North | collected 2011
ATTACGAACCTGGCTGTCAACATTTGTTTGAATGTTTGTCACATGACTATAAACTGTATAAAATCCACCACCATGATCTACGATTATTGTTGTCCCATATCCGCGAATATAAGTTATTGTAGTTACGACTCCACCTAATACAGTTCTAATTGAGGAACCCGGTTTGCCTTTAATATCTATACCTGGGTTCTCTGTCGTTGTTTTTAACTTTGGGTTCCACTGCCTTCCAAATTTGGAAATAATTCTACCTTCTGCAGGCCAAGGCAATTGACCTTTCAGAGCTTTAAAACTCTTTGTTTTTAGAGTTTCTTGTTGCTGACGAATCCTTAGCTCTCTTTCAAACCTCGCTTTATCCTCTAAGACCCTTTTAATGATCTTTTCTAATTGCTCAATTCCTTCTTCTTTTTCACTAACATAACTTGTTAAAGCATTTTTATCATTTCTTATTCTATTCAACTCTTTTTCTCTATTGATACGCATATTTCTGTACGAAGTAATTTGCGTCTGTTTATCTCTTTTAAGGTTTAGATTATCTCTTAATGCGGCTTCTAATTCTACTTTTTGGCGACTTATGTCGACGAGTATTTTTTCCATTTTTTTTGTCAATTTTTTTTCAATTCTTGAAATTAATTTTAGATACTGTGAGCGATAAATAGCTTGGCGCCAAGTTGTTGAAGAAAAAACCCTTTCCAAATCGGAAAGGCTCCCTTTTTTATAAGACTTTAGCACTCTATTTCTATAACGGAATCTCAATGATTCTAATTCGTTTTCATTTTTTAATATATCTTTTTTTAGCTGAAATATTGTTTTTCTAGCTCTTTCCTCTTCATAATTCAAAGATTGAATTAGTTTATTGGTAAGGCTGATTTCTTTATCAATCGAAGATAAACGATTAACAGTAGATCTTTCACGAGATTCAGCGGTTTTTATTTTTAATCTTAATTGCTTTAATTCTGATTTAAGGGCATTAATTGCATCATTCTGGTAGCGTAATTCTTCATCGTAATCTCTGTCATCGGATTGGCCAAAACTTCCGACACAGTAAATAAATGTTAATATAATTATTATAATAATTTTCATAATGAGAGAGTTTCTTTATAATTTCATTTCATCAAAAAAATAGCAAAGAAAATTTTATATTTTTTCAATTTTAAATAGCTTAAAATTATGAAAGGATAATTGCAATGATTCCTTACTTGTAAAATAGATCCACAGCTGAACATCAGTCTCAGTACCATATAGACCATTTATTTTCTCATGTGGTTGACCAAGCAATGTCTCAACCTCAGGTAGTGACTGCCCCACCTTTAATGTTTTTGAGCGAGCTACCATTTGTTTGAGCCTTCCTCTTCTCATTCTCTTTTCAATAATATCCCTCGATTTAAAATCTTCATATTCTTGTAATTTTCTTTTTAAATCTACTAAAAGTTTTTCGTTTTTAGTCCCGATACCTCCTGCAAGTACTCTAGCATCTTCTAAAGCACTTATTGCCAATTGAATTTCTTCAAATTCGTCTGCCTTATTAGCTAAATTTGCCATCTTTATACCTGCTTTGTATTGTAAAGTTTTGACTTCAAAAATTAAATCTGAATTTAATTCCAAAGCATCAGAGTACTTTTCCATAGCCCGTCCTATGAATCCAAGACTTTGCAGTTCCTTACCTTCCTCTAAAATCACCCATGATTTGAATCTTTGCAATTCTTTTTTCCCTTGAATGGAAAATAGGGAAACTTTTTTTACAATTTCGTATGCTTCCATATATTTTGATTGATTTAATGATTTTTCAGCATCTACCATCCAATATAATGCTAATTGCTCAATTTTTCCTTTTAATAACCGTGTTATTAATGAATCATTTTTTACTTTTGAGAATGCAAGTTGATACATATTTAGTGCTTTTTCTCTCTTATTTGATTTTTCTAATGCCACTCCTTTACTCATAAGCATATAAGGAATTTTAAACTCACAATCAGAAATATATTTTTCAGCTCGATATCGATTTGTGTGGGATGGATATTCATTCATAAATCTATTAAAATTCTTTAATGCGCTTGAGTAATCTTTCCTATAATAATCTGTTTTTGCTTTATCACCTACGGTTTTCCTTCCACCATAAAAGGTCGCTAGAGTAATATAAATGCCGAAGTTTTGTAAATTAAACTTCTTTATAGGAGAAATATTTTGAATGTCAAACACTGTATCAATTTTAGTATAGGAGTACCTAAAATCTAAACCAACAGAAAATTGATTAGATAAGTCTGGATCAAAAATAAAACGTACTCCTAAAGCACTTGAAGAAGAAGTTCCCGATCCTGATATGCTTGTCTCCCAAAAATCTTCATTCCTATCAGGCGAATAAAAAAATGTTGAAGCTATTCCATATGAGTGTCTAAAATTTAAATACCAATTATTAAATGGTTGAAATTGAAAATGACTAGTCAAAAAATACTCATTGATCTTTGGCGAAAAAAAATATTCGCCTCCCCAATTTGAATTAACTTGGGACCATTGCTTTGATGGCACCAAAGCGGGATATAACAATGTACTTGCTCTATAGGAAACCCCTGTTAAAACATTTAACCAGCTTGAACCAATTACATAGTGCGGAATATTGAAAAGACCAATATCTATCTCTAAAGCTGTACCCCAAATATTATTATTGAGGATTGGAATGGGATCAATTGAAGTGTTGTCGTAAATTATATTGTTAGGTTCATCTTTTATAGAATTACGAGTTAAGGAAGATAAAACCCAAGAACCCGTTCTCTTTCCCGTTGCTCCAATTCCATACCTTACTTCAAAGGGTAGTAAGCTAACTGGGGAAGCAAATTCTCTGGAAAAGAACCATTTATTAATCCAATAACCATCCTCATATGCTGATCCCTTATTAATTTTAAAGAAACTAAAAATAGAAGAGGGTTGTTCTTTTTCACTAGATTGAGCTGATAGGCTGTAGAAAACAAAAATAAATATAGATATATATCTGTTTGTTTTTAAAAACATAGATTAATAAAAATTAAAGACCTTTGTAATATTAAGAGTAAGTGCCAGCAAAAACTGTCTAATTTTGATAGTGTATTTTTATGTAACATACATGTTTACATTAACTTTATTATTATATGATTAAATCAATTTACCTTATTGCCTTTCTTTTAGGAAGTATTTATGGTCAAACATTCCAAATCGCGAGAATACAATATAGCGGTGGTGGAGATTGGTATTGTGACCCTAGTAGTTTACCAAACCTTCTAAATTATTTGGATACTAATACACCTATGTCAACTCATAAAGAAGAGATAAAAATTAAACTTTCTGATGATAATGCACCTCATTATCCCTATTTATATCTCACTGGTCATGGGAATATAAAATTAAATGAAAATGAAATTATCGCTTTAAGATCTATGCTGCTCAATGGCTCATTTTTACACGTAGATGATAATTATGGGCTAGACAAATCTTTTCGAAGAGAAATTAAAAAGGTTTTTCCAAAAAAAGATTTAGTAGAGCTTCCTAAAGACCATGAGATATTTAATAGTTATTTTAATTTTCCAAATGGTCTTCCTAAAATCCATGAGCACGATAAAAAACCTCCACAAGCGCTCGCATTATTTGATAGAGAAAGAATGATCTTGCTATATACATACGAATCGGATCTTGGTGATGGATGGGAAGATCAAAATGTACATCAAAATCCCTTGGTAGTGCGAGAGAATGCATTAAAAATGGGAGTGAATATTATTTATTTTGCATTAAGTCAATAATGAGCATTAAGGAACATATCCGAAATTTTCGTTCCCTATATCTTAAATATATTTTTATGGGAAACATATTATATATTGGTATTATGAGTTCTATTTTATTCCTCCTACTTATTTTCTTAGAGTCTATTTTTTATTTTTCACCAAAAACAAAACTTATTATCATTTACATGATAATCATCTTTTTGATAACATTTATTATTTATTGGCTTGCAATTTTCCAATTGATAAAAACGGAAAACATAAAATCATATAAAATAAAAAAATTTTCATTGATTTTAGGAGAAAAACTATTCCCTAACAAAAAAGATACCATTCTTAATGCAATGCAATTAGAACGTGGCTCAAAAAAGGATGAATCTGAATCATTAGCAAATGCATATATAAAATCAATACTGAAGAAGCTTAAGAATTTTGACTTTTCAATACTTATAGTGAAGAAAAATCGATCAAAGTTAAAGTGGATTCTCTTGTTTTCATGGATCTTTATAATTATTATTTTTTCTTTCAATTATCAACTATCTTCTGATTCGTATTTCCGATTGCTTAACCCAAATAAAGTATTTCTTGCGCCTAAACCCTTTCAATTGTTTAATAAGACCGGCACATTAGATATACTTGGAGGTGAAAAACCTACTATAACGATAAAATCCTCCACGATTATCTCTGATACCGTTTTTCTTTTTCTTACACCAACGCAAGTTTCAACTAAAAAAAGAGACTCGCTAAGGTTAAAATTTTATTCACCTCCGAAAAATTCTGGAGAATATATTTTTGAATTGCCTGAGCTTTATCAAGATTATGCCTACCAAGCAATTGTCAACGCGCGTTTTTTTTGGGAGTCTTGGGAAAATGTAACGACTAAGACTGATACAATTTTTGTCACAGACCGACCTTCTTTTGAAAATTTTGTATTAACAATTAAACCACCAAAGTACAGCAAGCTTAAAAAATTTGATCAAGAAGGAAATCTTGCGGCAATTAAGAGTCTAAAAGGTTCAGAAATCTTAATAGATGTAACTGCAAATAGGACCCTCAAAACAGCATATTTAAGATTGAATCAAAATAAGATAACTATGGTTACAAGTGACAATTCAGCCTCAGGAGGATTCACCTTAGCTAAAGAAGGTAACTTTACTGTAAACCTTGTTGATAAAAGAGGGATAACAAATAGAGATCCTATTGTATACTCCCTTGAGATAATACCTGATAATAAGCCAATGATAAATATTATAAAACCTCCACCTATGATTGAACTTGATAATGAGCAAACCATACCAATACATTTAGATGTAATGGATGACTTTGGCTTTACAGACTTACAACTTGCATATGAAATTAAAAAACCAGCTTACATCCAAGATAATACGTTAGTGGCAATGTCAAAAATTGATTTGCTTGAACCTGACTCCCTTATCCAATCTATTAAAATGTTATGGAAATTAAGTGACCTATATCTTATGCCTGATGACGAAGTTCATTTTCATTTTGAATTAACAGATAATGATAATGTTTCTGGTCCTAAAAAAACTATTTCAAATACCTTTATAGCTCGGGTTCCTTCTCTTACAGATCTATTTGAAAGCATTACCGAATCTGAAAAACAGTTTTTCGAGGATATGTCTGAAGAGTTTAATGATATAAAAAATCTAAAAGAAGAGTTTGAATCTTTAGAACTAGAGATGCTCAAAGAAAAAGAACTGGATTGGGATCAAAAACAATCCATTCAAGAAATGATAGAAGATACTAGAAAAGAGTTAAAAAAATTAGAAAAGTTATCTGAATCGATTGAATCGATTACAAACCAAGCAGACAAACATAAATTATTCAATTCAGATCTACTAAAAAAATTTGATGAACTTTCTAATCTTATTAATGATATATTGCCAGAGAATTTGCAAAACAACTTGAAGGAGCTTCAGCAAGCTTTAGATGAATTAGATATCCAATCAATCCAAGAAACTTTACGCGATCTGGCTAATAATATGGAGCAAATCGAAAGCGACCTTGATAGATATTTAGATATCTTTAAAAGATTCCAAGCTGAACAAAAGCTAGATGAAATACAAAAGAGATTACAACAACTTTTTGAACAACAAAATGCTCTCAGCAACGAAATTAAGAAATTAGATTCTGATCAAGAATCATCCATATTTCAAAGATATATAGAAGAGCAACAAAGAAATTTAGATGAATTTGAGAATATCCTTTCTTTATTTGATGAAGCTTCATCTTTAGTCGAACCATTCAGTACAAGCACTTCGATGGAATTATCATCTATATCTGAATCTAACTTATCCTTAGAAACTGAGCTATCTTTGGAACAAACCGAAGAAAGTCTGAAAAAAATGGAGCTCCAAAATGCGCAAGCTATGAGTGCCTCTTCTTCTAAAAAACTTGACAATATGGTGCAAATGATAAGAGATATTCAACAAGATTTTCAAAAAGAAACTGTAGCAGAAATGGCTCTAAAATTTGAGCAATTAATGCAAAAAATGCTCTACTTATCATCTCAGGAGGAAAACTTAAAGTCCGAGACAGAAAATACAAATCGTAACTCGCCAAGGCTTAAAAGGCTTGCAGCAAAGCAGCAAGTTTTACAAACCCAGTTACAATCAATAACAAATCAAATGATGGAACTATCAAAAGAAACATTTGCAATTACTCCTGAAATTGGAAGGGGAATGGGAAAAGCGAATATTGGTATGCAACAGGCCAAGGAAAAACTTACCGAAAGGAATACTGCCCAAGCAGAAAAAAACCAAACTCTTGCCATGCAAGGATTAAACGAAGCAGCTGTAGGATTATTTAATTCCATAGAAAACATGAAAAGATCTGGATCTGCCAGTGGAGTTGAGCAATTCATGCAGATGATGCAGCAAATGGCTGGCCAGCAACAAGGCTTAAATCAGCAAGGAATGCAGTTAGTTCTTGGCAAGATGGCAGCTGCAGCACAGCAACAAATGATGCAACAAATGATGAAAGGACAAAAAGGCATCCGTAAATCTTTGGACCAATTAATGAACGAAATGCGCCAATCAGGTGCGAATGAACTTGGCGACTTAAGTGGTATTGCAAAAGAAATGGATGAAGTTGTAAAAGATTTACAAAAAAATAAATACAACCAAAAAACTCAAAATAGACAACAAAAAATCTTATCAAGAATGTTAGATAGTCAAGTATCAATGACTCAACGAGGAGAAAAAGATGATAGAAAATCATCCCCTTCTGAAGTAGGATTGACATACACAGGGCCTGGTAACTTGCCTGCTAACTTAGGGCAATTGGAAGATATTACTCTTAAGGCCTTAAATAATTCAATGAAGGCTGGATATTCTAAGGAGCACCAAACCATGATAAAAAGATATTTTAATTTTTTAAGCCAAGATAAATATCAACTTTATAATGAAGATAATTTAAATGATTAATATTTTGACACTTTTCATAACTATTGCTCCTATTTTTTCTTTTGAGGAAAAAATTCTTGTAACAAACAAATTAATAAAAACAGCAAAAATGCTTGAGCAGAAAGGAGATTTAGAAGGAGCCATTTTAATTTATGAAGACATCCTTTCAAAAGAACCAGAGCATAAGCAGACAATAAAAAATTTGAAAAATCTTTATTTGAAATATTCAATGTACAGTAGAGGCATATCGTTTATGCGTCTTAGAATGTCTAAAGAGCCTAATGATGTTAGAACATACTGTGAACTTGGAGAACTTTATTTTTTAAATAAGCAAAAAAAAGATGCAATTCTTACATGGTATACTGCACTAAATAAATTCAAGCATAATCGATCTTTTTATAGGATCATGCTTTCCACTCTAGCTAAGCATAATCTTAATGAGGAACTTTCCACAATAATTAAAAAAGGTAGAACTAACTTTGGCAAATCCTTTCTTTCTTATGAACTGGGAACATACTTCCAATCAATAGGTGAATATGATAATGCAATGGATGAATACATTTCTCATTTAGTTAGTGAAAAAAATTACAAAGGAATCATTGAAAGAAAAATATTACTAATGAGCGATGAGAAGGATGCAATACCATTCGTTGAAGACAAACTTTTTAAGGCGTCAAAACTTTATCCAAATCAAATTCTAAACACGCTTAGTGAATTTTATTTTAAGCAACAAAAATATGATCTTTCTTTTAAAACAAAAAAAGAATGGACAAGCGAAGGGAATAAAGATTTTAGCGAGTGGCTTAAATTTGCTGACGATCTTCGAAATGAAAAGCAGTATCAACATGCAATGAATGCTTATTACTATATCCTGAGTTATAAACTTAATTCAAAACTTATAGAGAGAGCACTTTTAGGCTTAGGCCAAATATTTGATGATCAAATTACTTCTAAAACGACTATGAACCTTATACCCTATTTTTATGATAATAATATGTTTTTTAAAGATCCATTCCAAGTATACTCGTCTATATCTACCGAACATTTAGAATCAAGCTTAAACCTTTATGACTCTCTCCTTGTTTCGTTAAAGAAACCTTCATATTTATCACAGGCTTATTATCGATTAGGTGATATACATTACAGAATATTACAAGATTTTGATAAGGCATATTACCTACTTAATAAAGCCATAAGTTTCAATCCAACTAAAAAAACTAAGTTAAAAATTATTAATAGGACTTCAGATGTTTTAATTGCTACGGGGCAAACCAGAGAAGCGTTAAGCTTTCTACAAGAACAAATCCGCATTGAACCTTTAGAGGGGCTTAGAGAAAAAGTACTTCTTATTAAATTTCTTACTGCTTCTCCAGATTCAATATTATATGATATTGAACTATCATTTAATAATATAGATCAATCTGACAATGCCTTTAATGATTTAATGGAATTAAAGAATCTTATTTTTAAATATTGCAATGAGAATTCTAATTATGAGTCTTTCAAATATTTTCAAAAATCCGAACTATTTGTTAGACAAAAAAAATTAGGTGATGCAATAAAAGAGTTAGAATATTTAGTTAACAATTTCCCTGACTCGGCAATTAAACCCCTAGCTCAGCTAAGATTAGCTGTTCTAAACTTTCAATTAGGAAATCATAATGATGCTTTAGACTATGCATTTTTGCTTGATAACACAGAATTTGCTGAACAAGGAATAATTCTTTCTGGGCAAGTATATGAAACTAAAGAGGAAGATAAAGATAAATCCTTGGAACAATACATGAGAATATTGAACGATTTCACCTATTCTATTTACTACGAACCAGTTAGATATCATGTTCGAAAAATTCAAAATACTGAAAGCTAATGAAAATTTTACTATACTTATTTACTTTTACAATACTTCAGGGACAAAAAATTCTTATTCCTATGGACCAAGCTCAAAATGATCACTTAAAAGCATATGGAATTGCATATTTAATTTTAAAAAATAATATCAATATCGAATGGTTATTAAATTATCATGGAGGATCTTTTTTAGTAGATTACCACGATTTTATTGAGAAAGAATGCCGAGTTAGAGGAGTGACTTTTAAGAAAATTGTTTCTAGAGATTTGTTAAATATCTATTCTACTATTGAACAAAGTAATATGGATATAATACTTTTAGAAAAAAAACCTAAAATCGCTATTTATACTCCTCCAAACAAACAGCCTTGGGATGACGCAGTTACCCTAGCCCTCACATACGCTGAAGTAGATTATGAGACCCTTTGGGATACTGAGGTTCATTTAGGCAAACTTAATGACTATGACTGGCTTCATTTGCACCATGAAGATTTCACAGGACAACACGGTAAATTTTATAGAAGCCATCGAAACTCAAAATGGTACAAAAATCAAAAATTACAATTCCAAGAGCTATCATCTAAACTTGGATATCCCAGTGTTCATGAACATAAAAAGGCTATAGCAAGAAAAATTAAAAGTTTTGTGAAAGATGGAGGATTCCTTTTTGCAATGTGCTCGGCGACTGATTCATACGATATTGCATTAGCAATAGGTAATCTCGATGGAGTTGAAGCTGTTTACGATGGAACTCCTATTAGTCCCGACATTCAAGATAATTTAGATTATTCACAATGTTTTGCATTTGAAAATTTTAAAATAATTCCGAATCCTATGATTTACGAATTCTCAGATATAGATTTTCCTCCAAGTAATAACCCAATCACCAGAGGAGCAAAGGCTGATTATTTTACCTTATTTGAATTTTCTGCTAAATACGATCCTGTTCCTACAATGCTAACTCAAAACCACGTCCCAATCATAAAAGGATTTATGGGACAAACTACTGGTTTTCATAAAAATAAAATTAAAAAACATATTGTCGTAATGGGTGAAGATCCTGCATCTGATCAAGTTAAATACCTACATGGTAATTTCGGTAAAGGAACATTTACCTTTTACGGTGGACATGATCCTGAAGATTATCAGCATTTTGTTGGTGACCCTCCCACAGATTTAACACTTCATCGAAACTCCCCTGGTTATAGATTGATTCTAAATAATATTCTTTTTCCAGCTGCTAGGAAAAAAGAACGAAAAACATAATATTACTTTAATGTGGATTCAAAAAGAAATTAATCTTAAACCCAGAGCTCGAGGGTTTCATATTATTACCGAGAGTGTCTTAAAGAATATCCCTGAACTAGAAAAAATAAAAGTTGGCATTCTACAATTATTTGTTAAACACACATCTGCAGCTCTTACAATAAATGAAAATACTGATCAAACTGTTCGTCAAGATTTTGAAGCTCATTTTAATATCCTCGTTCCCGAAAATAAAAATTACTATAAACACATTTTTGAAGGATCAGATGATATACCTGCTCATTTAAAAAGTTCTATTCTAGGGTCATCGATTTCTATTCCAATCACTGATGGAAAACTTAACTTAGGTACATGGCAGGGTATATATCTATGCGAACACCGAAATCAAGGAACTGGAAGAAGAATAATCGCGACAATAGGAGGGCAAGCACAATAAGTATAGAACTCTTTATATATTTTCTATAATGTGAAAATAATTATTAAAGGATTTTATTTTTTGATTGTTCCCAAATTTTTCCCATTTCTTTTATGTCAGAATCTTCTAACTGCTTACCTTGCTCTTTTATTTTTTGCTCAACTTTTTTAAATCGCTTAATAAATTTACGATTTGCTTTTCGGAGCATATCTTCAGCTGCAACATTAAAAAACCTTGAGAGATTCACTACTGTAAAAAGGACATCTCCAATCTCTTCCTTAACATTTTCAATTACACCTAATTCCTGAGCCTGCTTTAATTCATTCAATTCTTCATCTAATTTTTCCCACACGCCATCTATTTTATCCCAATCAAATCCTGCATAAGAAGCTTTTTCTTGTAATCTTTGCGCCCTAACCAAAGCAGGCAATTTGTGAGGAACCCCATCTAAGCGAGACTCTCTTTTCTTTTCAGTGTGTTTTTGTACTTCCCAATCTTTTTTGGTTTGAATGCTATTGTTTTTCTTCTCGTTCCCAAAAACATGTGGATGTCTTTTAATAAGTTTGTCATTAATGCCTTTAATAGTGTCCATAATATCAAATTTATTACTTTCTTTTGCTATTTGAGCCTGTAATAAAATATGAAGTAAAACATCACCTAATTCTTCCTTTAATGTATCCCAATCATTTAATTCTACACTTTCAATTACTTCGTATGCTTCTTCCAGAAAATAAGGTAATAAGGATTCGTGAGTTTGTTCCTTATCCCATGGACATCCGTCTGGAGCTCTTAGTCTTTCAATTATATCAATTAAATCCAGAAAAAATTGTGCTGTCCTAGCTTTATTTACCATTTTAAAATAGATTTATTATATCAATTTTGTTAAGAAAATAGTTTTCACTCTTGCTCATTATGTTTTTTTGTTTTTTTGTTTTGTCTAAATATCCAATCAAATGAAGGCAGCCATGAATTATTAGCCTAGCAACTTCCCTTTCATAGGGCTCTTCATATATCTGAGCATTTTCTTTTGCTCTTGGTAAACTAATATAAATTTCACCTTCTACTCTTTGCTCTTCATAGTTGTTCAATCTAAATGCAATAACATCAGTTAGGTGATCTTGATTAAAAAACTTTTTTTTTAAATCTAATAAATAATTATCATTACAAAAAATATAAGATAATTCTGCATCCTTTATATTATTTTCTGAAAGAATATTTTTTACAAGTGCTTTAATACATTTTAGGTTTGGAGAAACCAGATATGGATCACAATCAGAAGTTATATTGATCATATTTTATTGTTTAGTGTTTGGATCATCAGGATACTCAACTCTTATATGATAAATACCTCTCAGGACAGGCAACATACCACTTGTCCCATCAACTTTACCCTTAATTTTCTTTAATTCATCAAGAGTTAAGGGACACTCGCTAAGTTGCCCATCTTCGATTCTTTGAGCAATAATCTTATCTATCATGGCCTCTAATTTTCGAATATCTGGTTCTTTGATTGAACGAACCGCAGCCTCAATTGCTTCACAAAGCATTAAAATCCCAGTTTCTTTTGTATTGGGTTTTGGACCTGGATATCTAAATGCTGATTCATCTACTTTTGACTTATCTTTTTCTGCTTGCTGAAGAGCCATTCGATAAAAATATTCTACTCGGGTCGTGCCATGGTGCATTGGAATAAAATCAGATACAACTTTTGGTAAGCCGTATTCTTTTGCTAGTTTTAATCCATCCTTTACGTGTGCTTTTATTATTCGAGAACTCATTGTCGCTGTTATCTTGTTGTGCTTATTGTCTACTCCAAATTGATTTTCAATGAAATATTCCGATTTTTCCATTTTTCCTATATCATGATAATAAGCTCCTACCCTACAGAGTAAAGAATGAGCTCCGATGGCATTAGCACAAGCTTCTGCCAGATTACCAACAACAATACTATGGTTAAATGTTCCATTTGTTTCTTGTTGGGCACGTTTTAGTAGGGGGTGGTCGTAATCGAGAAGTTCTATTAAAGTTAAATCGGTTGTGATATCAAAAAACATTTCAAAAATACCTACCAATCCATAGGTAAAAATCGGGGCTAGTATACTGTTTATGGCTAGAAACTGAATATCTCTAAAAATGATTTCCCACGAATTGTCTTTGAAAAGTCCTAAACCTATTGCTACAAAAAAACTAGCAGCTATTAAAGCAAACATCGTGGAAAAAAGTTGACTCCTCTTCCTTAGCCTACGAATATTATATATTGCCACGGTTGAGCAAAATAAAGAAACTATAATCAAGTCAATACCTTGCCCCATCATTAATCCCATTAGTATTGCCATTGAGGCTATCGCCATAAATCCTATTTGAGCATCAAAAAGAATGGTGAGGCTCATTGCTCCAATGGTAAATGGTATTAAGTATTCACTTAATTCCAATTGTAAAAGAATTATATTGGACAGTATTAATTGGATAATAAAAACTACAGATATTAGAAAAACCATCTTCCAATCTTCAAAAATATTTTTCTTATAAATTGCTAAAAAAGCAAAAAATAATGATAAGATTACAGATAATAAGATTATTCTACCAAAAAATCCTTGAAGCTGTTGTAAAAATCCAGTTCTCTTCTCTTTCTGCATTACAGCATCAGCTAATGATCTTAATTTTAGAAGAACGTCTTTTGTTATTCGAACATTAGCGTCTACGATCAATTCATTTTTTAAAACCACTCCTTGGCTTCGGGGAACTTTATCCAAACTTTCATTTTGTCTTTTTTCTGTTAATTGTTGATCAAATAATAAATTTGGTTTCATGAACTCAATAATCAGATCATAACCAAGATCCAAAAATTCATCCGATTCACTAAGAGAAGATATTAATTCTTTTTTTGATTTTATCCATGCTTGCTCAAGGTCATTAAAATCCTCTGG
>MDTC01085176.1_pt1 | contig 13626 bp, 9 predicted proteins | sample 811181 | NCBI WGS metagenome assembly MDTC01 (sample SAMN05326644, study PRJNA326480) | marine metagenome | isolation source: seawater | place: Pacific Ocean: North | collected 2011
CACCAATTAGAAACGATACAATGGTAACCATACTTGGTTACGATGCTGACACCGGACAAGTTACACACAACGCGGCAATACCAGGGTATACTAATACAGCAGACTTGAAAGTATTAGTAGCAGCAAGTGCAGACTTTGCAGACTTTCAAACTAGAATAGCAGCACTATAATACTTCAAGTGGATACGATAAATATGTATAACAATAGGATTAATAAGAATGGCAAATAGATTTCCCCTAGTACTTGATACTACAGATGGCAATAAAATTAAGGAACTACCAGATTCTGACAATCTCGACTTGCGTACTAATTCAATTGTTAACGTACAAGACATAACGTCATTGGGAACAATCGATGCAACAGTAATAAAAGTTAACGGACAAAAATTAGTTGCACAAGCATTTGCTGACTTAACAGATACTCCGAGCTCTTTTATTGGATCACCTAACTATTTTGTAAAAGTAAAAGCGGACGGTACAGGATTAGAATATAGACCGTTAAGTGATTTAGGTAATATTGAAATCGATACTATTACTGTTGATACTAGTATTGTTCCGAGTACAACAAATGTAGGTAATGTAGGTACAGAAGCATTAAAGTTTAATGAAATTGTTGCAACTACACTAAAAGGAAACTTAGTTTCGTACAACGAAGAAATTGTATTTGATGCTAGTACTGGAAAAGTAAGTTATGCATCACTACAAGGCGCTCCGCAATTTTTATCAGAATTTTCAGACGATGTAGGATATTTACAAACTGCTGATTTGAACGCACAAATAGCAGGATTGTTTGACGAAGGCGTACCTTTTGAATCAGATATTAAGGGCAGTGTTTTTGGTGATGACTCAACTGTAATAGTTGATGGTGTTGCTGGCAAAATACGCGGCGATATTGAATTTACTAGCGCAGGAAGTATCACAGGTGCAAGCAATATTGTTATTAGTGCTGCTACAACTGTCGACTTAGGAAATACAAAAGTAACCGGCGACATTTATCCAGATACTGCTGACACTAGGTCAGTAGGTACTACAACTAATCCATTTGGTGAAGGACATTTTGATACAATGACTTCACAGACTGTTGTAACTAATACACTAAATTATGGTACAGGATTAGGCATTGCTGAAATGACAGCAGCAACTGATCTTGAAATTACAGCAGGCAATAGAGTAAAAATAAATGGTAATGTTCCGTTTAGACTGTCAGAAGTTAGTAGCACTAATTTACCTGCGATTGCAGCAGAAAACGGCGATTTGATTTATAACTCAACAACTAACAGAGTTGTTATGTATCAAAACGGTGCATGGAAGGATGTAAACGGTAATGTAGAAGCAACAGCAGGAACATCAAACTTTAATGATGTTGTAATTGCAGGTGACTTAACTATTACTGGCGATACTACAGAAATTGAAACAACTAATACTGCAATTACAGATAATGTTATTGTATTAAACAAAGGTGAAACTGCCGCTGGTGTAACATTAGGCACATCTGGTATTGAAGTTGAACGAGGAACAGAAGCTAACAAAACATTTGTATGGGACGAAGCAACTGACAAATGGACATTAGGTATAGAAACACTGGTTGCAGCAACATTTGAAGGTAACGTTACAGGTAGTATAACAGGTGATACAGCAGGCACACATACTGGACCAGTTGTTGGTGACGTAACAGGTAATGCCGCAGGTGCGCACACAGGTACATTTGATGGCGACATGACTGGTAGTGTATATGCTGACGATTCGGGTATATTAGTAGACGGTGTAAATGCTAAAATTATAGGTGATATTGAAACAGCAAGTTTAAGAACAAGTGAAGATAAAATTGCACTTGGTGAAAACACAGGTGTAACTAACCAAGCGTATGGTGGAATAGCAATTGGACCATACGCTGGCACAACAGATCAAGATTCACAGGCAGTTGCAGTTGGTACTTCTGCTGGTAGAGAAAGACAAGGTGCTCAGGCTACAGCACTTGGACGTTACGCTGGACAAAATGATCAAGGTGTATCCGCAGTAGCAATTGGTAATAGAGCAGGAAGAGAATCTCAGGGCGCTGATGCAATAGCAATTGGTCAATTAGCAGGTGAAACAAACCAAGCTACAAACTCAATTGTAATAAACGCAACTGGCGTTGCAGTAGAAAATACCACAGTAAGTAGTTTAGTAATTAAACCAGTACGTGATGCAGTTGGTACAACTGTAATGATGTACAACAATGCAAACGGCGAAGTAACACACACAGCAACACCAGGAACACTAGCAGCAAATATAGATCAAGCAACAGTAAATATTGGTGCAACAACAGCAACAGCAATTAATATTGGTAATTCAGGTAGTACAACTACTATTGACGGCACTGTTAGTTTTTCAACTGCACTAGTTGCAAATAACATAACAGCTGACGACAGTATACAAATTACTACAGCAGTTGGTGCTAACAACGGTATTACACTTAATCCGCAAGGCACAGACACAAGTGTAAATATTACCGCAGACGCATTGCGTTTATTTGGAACACCAGTAACTGACAACATTAAAGCAGTAGGCGGTCTTGAAGGTGATTTAACAGGTAGTGTGTTTGGCGACGACTCTGCTATGCTAGTTAATGGGCTAGACAGTAAACTTGTTGGAGATATTGATTCTGTAAATATACATGGACAAGCATTTAAAGCAGATACTATTGTTAACAATACTGGTACTACTTTAGATTTAACAGCGGCTGGCTTCTTGAACATAATCGGCGGCAACACTGACGCAGGTGTGTCTAATATTCAAATGGATAAGCAAGGCATTAACCATATAGAATTAAAAACAGAACCAGGTAACCCAACTGACCCAACTGACTATGCAAGAGTTGCAATTAACGCAGGAACAAATGAAGGTGATGTGAGAATTGGTACTCCGACATCAACAAGAAATCAAGTTGTAGAAGTATATAATGCAACAGTTTATGGTACGCTTGTAGGAACTATACAAGGTTCAATTGTTGGTGATGTTAAAGGTAGTATTGTAGCAGATGACTCAACTGTAATAATTGATGGTGTCGCTGGTAAAGTTTTAGGACCAATAAGCAAGATAGTTGGCGATGTGCAACAAATTAGTGGACCAGGAGAAATTAGTTTAGATACACTAGTAACAGAAATTACAACTACTGCCACAGATGATGCATACACACTAGCAGATGGTGTTGTAGGACAAGTAAAAATAATTGCAATGGTTGGCGATGCCGGTGACGCTATACTTACTCCGACTACGTTTGCAAATGGAACTGATATTACATTTGAAGATGTAAATGATAACATAACATTATTATTCACATCAAATGGTTGGTTGAGCACTGCAAACCAGGGTAACCCCGTTATAGCATAAATATATAAAACATTAGGAAATGACAAATGAGTGAAAAAGAATATATTGTAAGTTTAAACAAAGGTGTAAACTACGAAGCGTTCAATCAAGAAATGATTGCTTCCACAGGAGGCGGTGATATTCCTGGACGCTCAGTTGACGTTGCTAATGCAAGACCTTTGTCACAGCGTAATACGCACTATATGTTAACTGACGAAGAAGCAGCAAAACTAAGTAGTGATACTAGAGTTTTAGCAGTTGAATTGCGTCCTGATTTACGTGATGACATTGATTTAGTACGTACTGCAACACAAACAGGCGACTTTACAAAAACTACACTAGACTACGGTAATTTTGTTAACTGGGGTCTACGCAGGATGAACGAAGTATCAAATCCATATACTGGTCCTAATGTTACAGGTGGATATGATTATACTTTAGACGGAACTGGTGTAGATATTGTTATTCAAGATAGTGGCGTCCAAGTAGACCATCCTGAATTTTATGATTATAACGGTACAAGTCGTGTACAACAAATTAACTGGTACACCGAAAGCGGACTAGCAGGTTCTCAAAGTGTTGACCACTATAGAGATTATGACGGTCACGGAACACACGTTGCAGGTATTGCATCCGGCTTAACATACGGTTGGGCTAAAGGTGCAAGAATTTATGCTGTAAAAGTATCAGGACTAGAAGGATCAAGTGACAGCGGCACAGGTATTCCTGTTTCAGATTGTTTTGATGTTATCAAAGGCTGGCATGCAAATAAGCCAGTTGATCCGGCTACAGGACAAAAACGTCCAACTATTGTTAATATGAGTTGGGGCTACGGCGGATACTTTACCGGTATTTCAGGAGGATCATATAGAGGTACAAGTTTTTCAGGAGCAGCAAGACGTCCAGACTACGGAATGGTAGGTTCATTTACAGGAATTGGTTATAGATATGTATCTAGAGTTGCTTCTGTTGACGTTGATGTGCAAGAATTAATTGATGCTGGAGTACACGTTGTTATTGCAGCTGGCAATTCAAGACAAAAAATTGATGTTGACGGAGGTCTTGATTACGATAACTATTTTACTAGAACATCAACTGGCACTACAGAATACTATTATAATAGAGGCGGCTCGCCGTTTTCAACACAAGCACATATTGTTGGTAATATCGATACTGATATCAATTCAAATGGATTAGAGCAAAAAGCAGAGAGTTCTGAAACAGGTCCAGGTGTTACTGTATACGCTCCCGGTACAAACGTTATGAGTTCTACCAGCACTATTAATAGGTGGGGGTCCGGTGACGGTCCTTATCCTGGAAATAGTAGCTTTACTATAACTAATATCAGTGGAACTAGTATGGCAAGTCCACAAGTTGCAGGATTATTGGCGTTATATACACAACTTAATCCGTCTGCAACTCCAGAGCAAGGATTAGCGTTTATTAATACAAGTTCAGGAAGTGATAAAATTTATACAACGGGACTTGATAACGACTATACAGATTCAAGAAGTATTCTAAGTGGTAACAATAGATTTGCTTTTAATAAATTTAATAGTGCAACGCAAATGACTATTGGTCAAACAACTGAAACAACAGAACTTGTTCCGGCAACATACGCACTAACAGTTGATAGTAATACAGTTAACGAATCTGGTACATTTACAGTAACTCTAACAACAACAAATGTTGCAACTGGAACATCAATACCTTATACAATTAGTGGAGTAACAAGTGAAGATATTGCCGACGAGCAATTGTCTGGAATATTTACAATAAGCAATAATACAGCTTCAAAAACTTATACTGTTACAGCAGATGAAACTACTGAAGGTACAGAAACATTTGAACTTTCTTTAACTAATATTAGTGAAAGTGTAAGTGTTACATTTAACGACACAAGTACAACTCCGGTAGCAAGTTATACATTGGATGTAGGCGGTGTAGCTAGTATTAACGAAGGATCAAATTTAACTGTTACACTAACAACAGTAAATGTTACTGATGATACATTAGTACCTTATACGATTAGCGGTACAGGAATCACAACAGCTGATATCGGCGGTAACGCACTAACCGGTGACTTTACTGTTATTAACAATACTGCAACACTCATCCTTCCAATTACGTCAGATGCTACTACTGAAGGTTTAGAGGCGATGACTATCGGACTAAACAATGGTGAAAGCTCAGTTAGTGTAAATATTAATGATACAAGTGTAGCAGGTGCAGTATCTTATACATTAACAAGTAATGTAACTAATGTTGACGAAGGCGGAAGTGCAACGGTTACATTAACAACAACAAATATTGATGACGCAACTTCTATACCATATACAATTACTGGTGTTGATTCGGCTGATATTAGTGGAGAAAGTTTAACAGGCAACTTTACTATTACTAACAATACCGCAAATCTTATACTTACACTTGCAGAAGACTCTGTAACTGAAGGCGCTGAGACATTAGTTGTTACACTAAACAATGGTCAATCTAATGTTAGTATTACAATTAATGATACAAGCACAGCAGCAGCTCCAACGTTTGCGTTGTCAGGTGATGTTAGTGCAGTCAACGAAGGCGGCACAGTTTCAATTACGTTAACTACTACAGCAACAGATGATGCGACAACTGTACCATATACAATTACTGGTATTGACGCAAACGATTTAACAGCAGGAAGTATTACAGGCGACTTTACTATTACGTCAAATACAGATACATTGGTGTTTACATTTGCTGAAGACGTTGCAACCGAAGGCACAGAAACTATGAATCTTGCATTAGATAACGGACAAGATAATATTAGTATTACCGTTAACGATACAAGTATTGCGCCTGCTGCTACATATGCATTAGCAAATAGTGCAAACACTGTTAATGAAGGCGACTCGTTGACTATTACATTAACAACAGAAAACGTAGATGATGGTACATCTGTACCATATACAATCTCTGGCGTACTTCCAGCTGATATTGATGATAATTTATTAACAGGTAACTTCACAGTTAATAGTGACACTGCGTCACTAGTATTACCAATTACAGCTGACCAAACAACAGAAGGTTCAGAAACATTACAATTAGCATTAGACAATGGTGAAGCTACAACAACTGTTACTATTAATGATACTAGCACAACACCTGCAGCAGATTATACAATTACTGTTACAGCAAGCAGTTCAAGTGATTATACACTAAGTGGAACTGATAGAGGTGGTGCAGTAAATGGAACTGACCCAGGATTAAACTTCAATAATGGCGATATTGTTGACTTTAATGTTAATGCTAGTGGACACCCGTTTTGGATTAAGACTGCTGCTGTTACAGGCACAGGAAGTCAAGCAACTGGCGTAACTAATGGCGGTACACAAAATGGTACGGTTAGATGGATAGTTGGCAGTACTGGTACATTCTATTACATCTGTCAATACCACGGTTCAATGGTTGGCACAATTACAGTTTCATAATAGGAAAAAAGAATGGCAATACAATTAATCAATATTGGTAATATCGCAAATGACGGCACTGGTGACGATTTAAGAGAAGCATTTATTAAAACAAATGCTAACTTTGAAGAATTAGACTTACGTGATGATGAGAAAACAACTGCCACTAATTTAGGCGATAGTGGTCAAGGATTATTTGTACAACGTCTAAATTATGATCTACAGTTTAAAAAAATAGTAGGTGGTGCTGGATTAACGTTAAGTGCTACTGATAACAATATTACTATTAGTAATGATAAAGTGTACGATCTTACCCAAACTCCTGTATCAGACGATAATTATGTTACAAAGCAATATGACTTTGAAGATGCTAGAATACTTTATAATAATGTTTATAATACATTAGAAGACTTGCCAAATGCAAGTACATATCACGGATTATTTGTACACGTACATAGCACAGGCGGCGCATATTACAGCCATGGAGGTGCTTGGGTAGAGCTTGCACTTAAATCAGATATTCTAGAAATATCAGAAGATGCAACTCCACAACTCGGCGGCGACTTAGACGGCGGTGGATATGACATAGTAAATATTAATGAAATTACTGCCACTGGGCCTATTACAGCACCACAATTTAAAGGACCGCTCGTAGGTTCTACTGTAGGATTTCATGAAGGCGATGTTAGAGGAAATTTGTATGGTAACGTTAGAGGTGTAGATGTAGAAGCATTGTATAACCAATACTTTGCACCTGGAACTGGAGACTTCGGCGGCCTTGACTCTATAGCAAATAACGCACTTGAATTTATAATTTTTAATTCTGATGTTGATTTTGGCACATTAACAGCTCCTGCAGCCACAAGTCTAGACGGTGGCGCTTTATAAACTTCCGATAAATACTTAATATTAAGGAAGTTTAATTAATGTCTAAATTATGGAATATACCAACAGGTACTAGGTACCGTGTACTAGTCGAACGTAGTGCAGTAAACATACTACTTCCGCTTTCGTCTGTTGCTAACATAGAAGTTGAACAAATAGGCGGCGACTTACCTTCCGGTACTCGTTTAGAAGGTAATTACTTAACAGGTACTGTTTATGAAGTTGCATATGACACTACGTTTACATCAGTATTTAGAGCGTCAACAGACGATGAATGGCAAGACTGTACAATAGAGTTTGTTGTTACCGGACCTGATGATCCACAATGGACAACTGTACCAGGATTATTAAATGTAGGATCAAATGACGCACTTTTTATCTTAGACAGTGAAATAATAGATTATCAATTAACAGCAACAGACACCGATCTAAGCGCAGGCGACGAATTAACATATTTCATTGCTGACGGTGACGGCGTACTCCCTCCAGGAATCACATTATCCGAAGACGGCAAACTTACAGGTACTACAGAACCTCTTCTTAGTCTAGACAAACGATACGTGGGTGGAGGATATGATATGTCTCCGTTTGCAGGATTGCCAATGGATTATGCTGCACTAAGTTCAAACGGGTATGCTAGTTTTTATTATGACACAGTTGACTACGGTTATAATGAGCCTACTTCTAATCCACGTAAATTAAATCGTTATTATCCATTTGCTGTTACAGTAACAGACGGAGAAAACTTTGTAAGACGCGAGTTCAAAATATACCTAGTAGGTGATGATTACTTAAAAGCAGACAACACATTAATGCAGTCTGCTACAGGTATATTTACTGCTGACGTAACAAATGTAAGAACACCAACTTGGATTACTCCAAGAGATTTAGGTTTTAAACGTGCAGCCAATTATACTACGTTATACTTAGACATTATAGATAATTGGACACTAGAAGGCGTTGTAGTTTACACTCTTGACGATGTTAACGATGACGGATCACCAAGTGAACTTCCGCCAGGCATGGTACTTGATAGTCAAAATGGAGAAATTGCCGGGCGTATACCATATCAGCCAGCTATTACACAAAATTATAAATTCTCAGTAAAAGCAACACGTTTGACTACAGATTTAGAAACTGTATCAATTTTTGGTAATTATTACGAAGATGTATTATTAGGAAATAATAATATAAAAATCTATAAAATAGACCTAACAGGTGACTTAGATGGCGTAAACGATTTATTTGAATTAGTTAATAGAAACATACTGTTAGGTAATAGGCAATACAAAGTTACAAACGTAGATGATCGAAATCGAGATTATGATGTAATTTACTTCGATGACACCCTTGCACCTAGTATTAATTTAATATTAAGTAGAACTGCAACAACAGGCACTGACTATATGTTTGTAAGCAGATTAAATGAAACAGAAAAACAAAAGTATGCTGGTAGAACCCTTAAATTTAGCGAAACTGAAAAATATAAGATAAGCACAATTACTCCGTATATTGAATGGGAAATATCGCAAACAAATCCAAGCAATGATCCAATACTTCCTGCAAATGCTCCGAGACTAATTGAATTAAGTGCAAACTATTATGTAGATGATTATGTAATCAACGACACAGCAACCGGCGGAGATGGAAAAATATATAAGTGTATAAGTTCTCATGTTTCTGTCCCGCAAACTGATATTGACGGTATTTCGATTGAAATTAACGGTATTATACAAATTAATTTCCAAAGTAGTAATTGGATAGAAGTAGCAGAAACACTAGAAGGTCTAAGTTTGGCAGATAGACTATCTGCCACATCGCAAGCATTAAAGGCAGAATACGGTGACGATGCACATATAACTGTAGTTGATAACACGACTTGGAAATTATTAATTCCGAGCACAGCTACATCTAGAATAAAATCAAATATACAAAACTTTTTTATAGGTTCAGATGATAGTACAATAATAACTGCTAGACTTCTTAGAGATAATGAAGATAAAATTAAATTTGATGTAAATTTAGCTTCACAAATAAATCAAGGACGTAATATAGGTATTGCTGTATTTAGGAATGATACATTCTTTAAGAATGTAATTGTTGCATCAAACGATATACAAGATATTCCGAGTACTTCTAAAACATTCGAATTAAACGTAATAGGTGAAATTGATAGTAACATTAAATGGCTTACACCGGCAGACTTAGGAACTATTAACGCTAATTTTACTAGTACATTAAGATTACAAGCACAGACAACAGTTCCTGACACTAGAATGATTTATTCATTAAAGTCGGGCAAGTTGCCATTTGGTCTAACGCTAACTTATGACGGTGAAATTATTGGCGAGGCTAGACAATTTGGTACTGCTGATAATCCTGGATTAACTATATTTGAGGATTTAGCTGTATCATGGGACGGTTTCTTACCAGGCGATACTACTTTTGACAGAAGTTACAAATTTACTGTACAAGCAAGAGATAGATTTAATTACACAGCAATCGAACGTGAGTTTACATTAAAAGTTGAAGATTTAGATAATATACAATATACTGACATATATATGCGTCCAATGTTGCCGCCTGAACAAAGAAAATATTTTCAAAATTTTATAAGTAATCCTGATATATTTACACCAAATAAAATTTATCGCGCAGGCGACCCAAAATTTGGACTACAAAATAACTTAGATATGCTTGTATTTGCTGGAGTAGAGTCTAAAAACTTAGAGAACTTTGTTGCAGCATCATCAAAGAATCATAAAAGAAAAACTTATATTTTAGGTGAAATAAAATCTGCTATAGCTAAAAGTACTCCAATTGGTGATACAATATATGAAGTTATATACATTGATGTTATTGATCCTGCTAATGCAAAAGAAAGAGAAATTACAGATTCAAGTATTACTATTAAAAATCCAAACAAATTAAGTGTTGATCAACTACAGTATTCAATAATAGATGACGCTACACGCTACGGTGGTGGATATACAGAATTGCCTGTTTATACTAGGTCTCTTGTTAGATTTGTATTCAGTGAAACAGAAGAAATAACAATTGAAACTAGAGGATCAGGTGAACAAGATGTTAATGTCGATGATGCTGATTTTGAAGTTACTATTAGGGATAACGGGGACGTTGGAGTTGTATTACAAAAAGGTGATAGTGAACCATTCCGTTTTAGACCAAAAACCAACACTATTAAAACAGATAGTAATGCAATTAATGTAAGTCAAAGTACTGATTCAATAAAATATATTTCTAGTATAGATCATATGAGGTTGAATATTAAAAAGATTGGTGACGAAGAAAGAAATTATTTGCCATTATGGATGCGTACGGCACAAGACGGTTTTCAAGAATTAGATTTTGTTACAGCAATTCCAATTGCTTACTGTAAACCAGGTCAAAGTGCAGACGTTATCAACAACATTAAAAATTCAGGCTTTAATTCAAAACTAATAACATACGATATTGATAGATATATTGTAAAAAGTTCAAAAGATATCGCAGAAGAATCGTATATACTATTCGCAAATTATCAATTCAATGTTTAACAACGATAAATATAACTATTAAAGAGGAAAAATAACATGGCCAGTTTAATTACTTACCAAACAATTGACGGAGCATATCCAGTTGCAGGCATCGATAACGATACCCAAGGCTTTCGTGATAACTTTACTATTATTAAAGACGGACTGGCACAGGCACAAAGTGAAATAACTTCATTACAAAATAATACTGCAAAACTTAATAGACCTAATGACTTTGCCGGTACTGAGATTACAAGAGCTAATTTGAGTCAAGTTACAGAAGAATACCACAACATTGGTACAGTTATAGATGGGTTGAATATTAGTTTACTTAATGGTATGTATCAATCTGTTAATGTAAATGTACCTGAAGGCACAAGTACAATTAGTTTCGTACTATCTGAATGGCCGCCAGTAGACCAATTAGCTAAACTAACTGTACAACTTAAAGGTAACGATAGCCCAGCATCGGTGTTGTTTACACTAGAAGGCGGCGGAACTATTAAATATGATCCAAATTACCCCCTTGCAAATGGCTCTCGTGGTATTACTGTTGATAGCAGTGAAGATCCAATATTAGTTGATTTTTGGTCCTACAATCAAGGCATAACAGTATACGCAAATTATAGAGGACGCTACGAAGCTTAAATGATACATCCGTATGTTGATAACCTAAATAATTTAACTATCAATGAGCTAGAGGAAAAAGTTATTGAACTCCAGCGCAAATACTTTATCACAAATAATCCTAGTGTGCAATCACAAATCTCCGTCATAATAGATATCTATAGAGAAGAAATACAAACTCGTCATCGTGCCGAAGCACAACGTCAAAAACAAAATCAAGATAATGGCGATAATTCTCTTGACAATTTAATCAAAGTATCGTAAAATACAAGTATGATTATGAAAACAGACGAACTAGGTATCCCACGATTCTCTAATAAAGATCTCGTTGATATGATCTATTCAGGTCATTCTGACAAGTGTCACGTAGTATTATGTGAACCATCAGATGATGTAGACCAGTTTAACAAAGCAATGGAAGAACAAGGCTTTGATAAACTACAAAAGTATATTCCATTAGATGTAGATCAACAAACTTTTGACGGTGTATGTCAAAGTGAATGGTTTATGCCTGATGAATACAAAGACATCAATGTATATGAATATGTACTAGGCAAAGCAAAAACACCCTGCCCACAACACGTACAAGATCGTATATGGGAAGAAATGGAAGCATATGGCGAACGTGATATGCACAATCTATTACGCTACATGATATATCTTGTAGACTTTATGCGAGAAAACAACATTGTGTGGGGTGTAGGCAGAGGTAGCTCTGTAGCATCATATGTGCTATACTTAATAGGTGTACACAAGATTAATTCAATCCAGTTTGGCCTGGATTGGCGAGAGTTCTTAAGATAAGTACTAATATAACTAGGAGATACAATTATGCCAATGAAAAATGCAGGACGTAAAGTATACAAAAGTGCCAATGGAAAAACTGTTGACATGGACTTACTACGTCAAAAAAACGAACTTACTACAGCAGTAGGTAATGCCCGTGTAAATGCACGTGGTGACGAACTTGGTGAAGGTGGAAAAATTATTCGTAAGAAAGAAGACATTCTTGCAGATTATTATGCATCAAATCCAGGTGTAAAAGAAGAAGCTCCAATCAGTCAAGATGAAAAAGACTTGACAGATGATTGGATCGAAGATGAAAACGGAAATTTTGTTCAAAGAGGTTAACATGAACTTAACAAAAATAGAAGGTAGTATTACAGCAATCGGAGATCGTGTATTAGTAACAGATATGGATTTTGGTGAGCAAAAGACAGCTGGTGGACTAATTATTAGAAGTGACGATGGAACAACTCGTGGCATTTATCCTAGGTGGGGTAAGGTATACGACAAAGGTCCTCGCAACAAAGATCCTTATGAAATAGGTGATTGGATTCTTGTCGAACACGGTCGTTGGACTCGAGGAGTTAAACTTGAAAATAATGACGAAACACTTGATGTACGTATGGTTGAAGCTGAAAGTATTTTAGCTTGGAGCGACGAGCAACCTGACACTGGTGTAAGAATCGGTGCAGAATATAATGATACAGAACATGCCACTGTAGACCCAAGTGCATTTGTAAATTCATCAGGAGCATTAGCACAATGAAAGAAATCGATCTTAAAAAATATCAAGAATTCGTTAGAGAAGTTACAAGTAACGAATCACTATCAAGTATGCAGATGTATAATCGCATAGTTGAGATCGAAACTACCGAAAGCAAAGCCAAAGTAAACATGGCGTTACTAATGACTGGTGCTATTGGCATTAGTGCAGAAGGTGGCGAGTTTATGGAAATTGTAAAGAAGTGTGTATTCCAAGGTAAGCCTATGGAC
>MDTC01038994.1_pt1 | contig 13625 bp, 15 predicted proteins | sample 811181 | NCBI WGS metagenome assembly MDTC01 (sample SAMN05326644, study PRJNA326480) | marine metagenome | isolation source: seawater | place: Pacific Ocean: North | collected 2011
AGGTAGAGCGCCTCGGCCTCGGGTTGGCGGTCTCCGGTGGTCAGGTAGATCCGCGAGTATCCGCGGCGGACGATCTCGCCCTCGAGGTGGCGCACCAGGTTCTGACCGTGTCCGCGACGACGGTGGCGGTGGTCGGTCCAGATCCGTTTCAGCTCGGCGGTGGTGTCGTCGAACCGGCGGAAGGCGCCACCGGTGACCGGCTCGTCGTCGAGCAGCCCGATGAACAGCCCGCCGTCGGGCGGGTCGAACTCCTCGCTCGGGTAGGACCGCAGCCAGGTGTGCACCCGGGTCCGGTTGCCGCCGTACCGGTCGGCGTATTCCACGGCGAGCTCGTCGATGAGCGGCGCGGCCAGCGGGTCGTCCTGACCGACCGCGACGAAGCGCAGCTGACCCACCGCAGGTTCGGATGTCACCCCACCATTTAACGCAGCGCGACCCGGCTGTTGCGAAGGCACCTAGAAAGGCGGTGGGTCGGCATCCCAGCGACGCTTGTTGACGCGGCGTTCCCAGTTGATGCGGTACGCGCGATCCTGGGCGCGAGTGCGCTGCCGAGTCGGCATCGCCTGCCTGCGACTCGGGCCCCCTGCCTGTGGCGCTTCAGGGATTCTCAGCGTCTCGGTCGGCGTAGCCAGCTACGGGAAGAACAGGGCGCCTTGTGGTTTGGTGATGTATCGCCGCCCGGAAGGGGAGATGAAAAGCATGGTGCCGTCCGGCATTTGTTGTTCACGCCAGCCGTCGGGACCGCTGAAAAAGGTCTTGATCAGGTGGTGCGTCCGGCAGTAGAGCTTGCAGTTCGACGGGTGCGTGGGCCCGACTGGGTGAGGCACGGTGTGGTCGATGTCGCACCGCTCGGCGGGCACGGAGCAGCCCGGCCACCGACACGTCAGGTCGCGGCAGCGGATGAAGCGCGCCATCGGCACCGAGGGGCGGTATTGCGGTTCGGCGCGCAGATCGCTGGGCTGCGGCACTGTCTTGATGTGCGATTTGCGGGCAAGCGTGGAGACGACGTCAGCGGTCACAGCACCGATGCCGGGCTGATATCCGGGTCGTGTGCCCTCACCGCGGACCGTGGCCTGTTCGGCAATCACGTAGACGACGCTGTCGGCGGCTTTCGGCATGGTCGCAGTGCCGGCCGGGCAGTCGGCAGATCCGCAGAGACACTCCATCACGGTCTGCCCCCGCGACAATGCGCCCACGGCGTCGGCGCGGCGTTGACGCTTCGTGCGTGGGTCGTCGCGACACACCGTCGCGGCCAGCTCGTCGAGCCGTCGGTCGAACGCCGCGCCGTCCAAACCCCGCACATTGCCGGATATATCGGCGGTCCCACCGTTGCCCGGGTGAACGTCGATGTGCCGGTCGGCGTCACGCTGCCGGCTGATACGGAGCGCCTCGGGATCAACGTCGAGGACCCTCCAGTCGATGAGCTCGGCAATTCGGTCCCGGGACAGGTGGTTCCAGTACGGCGCCCTCTCGGCAAGCTCAGCATCGAGCACCTGCAGGATCTCTGGATCGGTGATCAAGCCAGTGCGAAAATCGATTGCCGTGATGATCCGGTAGTCGACATCACCGTCCCAGAACACCTGGGCGAGCTTGGGAAACCGCTCCACCAAGTTCTTGCCGTACTCCATCTGCGCTGACGCGCGACCCCTGCTGACGCCCAGCTCGGCACCGACCTCGGCGGCAACTTCCTCCCAATTGTCGATGCACCATTGCTGCTCGTCCTCTCCCGAGTCGGCGATACGCCGCTGGCAGAGCCGGCCGGCGGCGACCAGCCGGCGTGCGACCGCTCGCCGCTCATCCCGCTGAGCCTCCGACATTGCGACAAGCAGCTCCACCTCGTCGAGGCCGGCCAATTTGTCGAACATGTGTTCGATTCTAGCCAGCCCCACCGACACGCCCGTCAGCGCCGAGCCAGCCGCCCGGCGAGCTGGTCGGCGGTGACCTCCCAGCCGTGCTGGTGATCGTCGAGCGCTTCCTGGCTGGGTAGCAACTCGTGTTCGATCGACATCAGCGTCTGACTTTCACCGTGCGGGGCGAACTCGACGGTGACGACGCTGCTGGCGGTGGGATCGGCCCAGCCCGAATGACTCCAGGTGAACTGCAACAGCGAGGGCCGGTCGACCGCCAGGAATTGCCCGGTGATCAACACGAGCTCACCGAGGGTGTTGACGTCGAACCGGACCCGCCCGCCGACGTGGGGTTCGACCGTGATCGCCACACACCGCGAGGGCCGCGGACACATCCAGTCGGCCAGCGACTCCGGGTCCAGCCATTCATCGAATACAACCTCAGGCGGGGCGGGCATGATCCGCTGTACGCGTGCGACGAAGACATCGGTCATCGTGGATGTCCCTTGCGGCGCAGTCGCTCCGACAGCGCATCGGCGCGATCGGCCCAGAAAGCGTTCTGCTCGTCGATCCACTGCCGCGCCGCCGTGAGCCCGTCCGGTTGCACCGAGAACCAGTGCTCGCGCCCCCGCACCTCGCGGCGCACCAGCCCCGCCGTTTCCAGCACCGCGACGTGGCGCGACACGCCCGCGAACGACATCGGCAGCGGCTCAGCCAGATCCGTGAGGCGGGCGTCGCCGTCTCGCAGCGTTTCCAACAACCGGCGGCGCGTGGGATCCGCGAGCGCGGCGTACGCACGATCCAGCGCCGAATCTTCAACCATTCTGTTGACTATAGCGGCCGGTCGTGCTGTTCTGGATAGCAGACGTTCAACTTACGTGTTGAACTTTCCACCCGGGAGGACAGCCTATGACCACACGCGAAACCGGAGCCGCCACACAAGCCCAGGACGACGTGCGCCGACTCGCCGACCTGTACTGCGAGACGAAGGACCGGATCGTCGGCCTGCTCGACGATCCGGATGCCGCGCAGTGGAACCGACCGGTGCCGGCATGCCCCGGGTGGTCCGTCCGCGATGTCGTGGCCCACCTGACGGCGGTGGCTCTCGACCTCCTCGACGGCCGGCTGACGGTGCCGCCGTCGGACGCCGATACTGCCGAACACGTCCGCCGGTTCGACGGATGCGACGAGGACGAACTGTTCTCCGTCTGGGGCGGCGCCGCGGACCGGCTGGTGCAGTCGGCCGCAACGGCCGGCCTGGCACCTCCGCTCAGTGACATCGCCTGTCACGAGCACGACATCCGAGCCGCACTCGGGAAACCGGGGGCGCGCGACGCCGACTCGGTTCGCTGGACCGCTCACGAACTTCTGGCGATGCTGGAGCCACCCGTGCCGCTTCGGGTGATAACCGAGGACGGCGAGTATTCCAGCGGTCCGTGCGGTGTTGCCGAGATCATTGTGAAGACAACGCTTTTTGACACGATGCGGTGGCGTCTGGGTCGGCGCAGCCTCCCTCAGCTGACAGCGATGGACTGGTCGGCAGATCCGGCGCCGGTGCTCGACCACCTGTACCTGTTCGGTCCCGCCCGAACCGACATCGTCGAGTGAAAGGACTGCCGTGAGCACGAGTCCCAACGATGCCGCTACGCCTCGTACCGCCGAGCGCGCGGAGTTCGAATCCGCACTCGCTGCGCTGCGACGGCGCGAGAAGGCGCACACCCGGGAAGGTGACGCCATCGCCGCGGCACGCAGGCGGCTGCCGATGGTGGAGGTCGACCCGACGATGGAACTGACCGGAGCGGACGGGCCGGTCCCTCTCCTCGACGTATTCGACGGGCGCAGGCAGCTTCTCGCCTACTACTCCATGTGGCACGGCGGCCATCCGGCCGCGCAGCAGTGCGAGGGATGCACGTGGGTGACCACCCAGGTCGCCGAGCTGTCCTACCTGCACTCCCGCGACATCACGTTCGCGGTGTTCTGTCAGGGCCCCTACCCGGAAAGCGCGCGTTACCGCGAGTTCATGGGATGGACGATGCCCTGGTATTCGGCACTTCCGTCGCTCGACCAGCTCCTGATCGGACGGCAGGCGGGAATGATGCACCTCGTCTGCTACCTGCGCGACGGCGACCGGGTGTTCGAGACGTACTGGACCACCCGGCGTGGAGTGGAGGCGATGGACTACAGCCTGGCACTGATGGAGCTGACGGTCTACGGACGTCAGGAACCGTGGGAGGACTCACCGCCCGGCTGGCCCCAGCCGTGGGGAGGGGACGGCTCCAACTTCCGCGTCGACGGCAGGCCCGCCGCACAGTGGTCGCGGCTGGCGGCGGGACGCTCCGACGACCTCACCCGACCCCTTTGACCCCAAACTTGACACGTGTAAAGTTTCGCGGCATGGACAACATCCGCGGAAAGACGGTCGCGATCACGGGTGCCGCCCGGGGCATCGGGTACGCCACGGCCGAGGCCCTGCTCAAGCGCGGTGCGCGCGTGGTCATCGGGGACCGGGACGTGGCCCTGCAGGAATCGTCGGTGGCCAAACTCACCAACCTCGGGTCGGTCTCGGGATATCCGCTGGACGTCACCGATCGGGAGTCCTTCGCCACGTTCCTGGACAAGGCCCGCACCGACGGCGGCGGCCACATCGACGTGCTCATCAACAACGCCGGCGTCATGCCGATCGGGCCGTTCCTGGAGCAGTCCGAGCAGTCGATCCGCTCGTCGATCGAGGTGAACCTCTACGGCGTCATCGCCGGCTGCCAGCTCGCGTTGCCCGACATGGTGGCCCGCCGGCGCGGTCACATCATCAACATCGCGTCGCTGTCCGGCGTGATCCCGGTGCCCGGCCAGGTCGTCTACGTCGGGGCCAAGTTCGGGGTGGTGGGCCTGTCGGCCGCACTGGCCGACGAGATGGCCCCGCACGGTGTGCACGTATCGGTGGTCATGCCGCCGTTCACCAACACCGAGCTGATCTCGGGCACCCGGGAGACACCGGGCACCAAGCCGGTCGAACCGCACGAGATCGCCGCCGCCGTGGTCAAGACGCTCGACAAGCCCAAGACCCACGTCGCGGTGCCCCCGTTCCTGCGTTTCACCGCGCAGGCCGCACAGATGCTCGGCCCGCGTGGGCGGCGCTGGATGAACAAGAAGCTGGGGCTGGACAGCGTGTTCCTCGAGTTCGACACGACCCAGCGGCAGAGCTACGAGCAGCGCGCGCAGTCCGCGCTGGGCGTGGTCGAAGGCGGGCGAGAAGTAGGGCCCTACTGCTCGAATACCGGCGGGGGGTCGCCGGCGCGGTAGCCCTCGATGACGTCGAGGTTGTCGAGCAATTCGTCGAGGTCGAACTGGTAGTCGTCGGCGGTGCCGGCCAGCAACACGTGCGCGATCTCGCCGCCCTCGTCTTCAAGCAGCGCGATCACCGTGGCGGCGACCACCTCGTCGGCGTTGTCCACGTCGACGAACGACGGCGGCCAGAACCACGAGACACCGACGTCGTCGTCCGGGTGCTCGGGATCGTTGAACTGCCAACCCCGCTCGGTCAGCCGTGCGTCGAACTCCTCCAGATCGGCGACCACCTCGGCCACTCGCTCCCCCATCCCCTCGGGCAACCAGGTCTGGTCGCGGGCGGCCCGGCGCTTCTTGCGCCGGGCCTTCTTCTGATCCGACCGGCGAGACACCTAACCCAGCGCCCGGTCCAGGTCGGCGATCAGATCTTCGGTGCCCTCCAGCCCCACCGAGATCCGGACCACGGCGTCACCGAGGCCGATCGCGGCGCGACCCTCCGGGCCCATCGCACGGTGAGTGGTGGTGGCGGGGTGGGTGATCAACGACTTCGCGTCACCGAGGTTGTTGGAGATGTCGACGATCTGCAGCCGGTCCAGCACCTCGAACGCCCGCTCCTTGCCCCGTCCGTCGGGCGCGTCCAGCTCGAACGTGACGACTGTGCCGCCACCGGTCATCTGCCGTTTGGCGAGGTCGTACTGCGGATGCGACTCCAAGAACGGGTACCGGACCCACCGCACCCCGGGATGGGATTCCAGGAATTCCGCGATGCGGTGCGCCGAAGCGTTCTGGTGCGTGACCCGCAGCGACAGCGTCTCGAGTCCCTTCAGCAGCGTCCATGCGTTGAACGGGCTGAGTGCAGGCCCGGTGTGGCGCATCAGCTTCTGCACCGGTTCGTCGATGTAGTCCTTGTCGCCCAGGATGGCGCCGCCCAGCACCCGGCCCTGCCCGTCGATGTGCTTGGTGCCCGAGTACACCACCACGTCCGCGCCCAGCGGGAAGCCCTGCTGCAGGATCGGGGTGGCGAAGACGTTGTCCAGCACCACTTTTGCCCCCGCCGCATGGGCCAGCTCGCAGACCGCGGCGATGTCGACCAGCGACTGCATCGGATTCGACGGCGTCTCGAAGAACACCGCCTGCGTCGGGACGGACAGCGCTTCCTCCCACTGCGCGAGGTCCTCGCCGTCGACGAACACCGTCTCGACACCCCAGCGCGGCAGGATCTCGTTGCACACCACGAAGCACGACCCGAACAGGCTGCGCGCGGCGACCAACCGGTCACCGGCCCCCAGCAGCGCGCCGAGCGAGGTGAACACCGCCGACATGCCCGACGCCGTGGCAAAACAGGCGGGTGCACCCTCGAGCAGTCGCAGCCGTTCCTCGAACATCGACACCGTCGGGTTGCCGTAGCGCGAATACACATACCGGTCGATGTCGCCGGTGAACGCCTTCTCGGCGTCTGCGGCGGACTCGTAGACATACCCCGAGGTCAGGAACATCGCCTCGGCGGTCTCCTCGAACCCGGAGCGCAGCAGACCGCCGCGCACCCCGACGGTGGCCTGGCTGACCCCGTCCGGCAGCGGCGCCGGGATGCGCACGGAGGGGACCTGCTCGTCGGCGCTCATGACTGCGTCCAGGGCAGCCCGTCGGCCTTCCATCCGGTGACGCCGCGGTGCTTGTTCTCGTCGAGGTTGCCCTCGAAGCCGTCCAGGATGTTGTACGAAGGCCCGATGCCCGCCTCGGTGGCGGCCTCGGCCGCCCCGATCGAACGGTTGCCGGACCGACACAGGAACACCACCGGGCGCTGCCCCGGGGTGAGCCCGGCAGCCTTGAGATCGTCGACGAAGCCCTCGTTCCGGGTGCCGTCTCCGCGGTTCCACTCGATGTAGACCGCCTCGCGATGCAGCGACGTCAGATCGGGGACCCCGACGAAACGCCACTCGGCGGCGGTGCGCACGTCCACCAGCGCCGCATCGCTGTTCTCGCTCAGCAGCTTCCAGGCCTCGTGCGGTGTGATGTCTCCGGCATAACCCACGGTCGTGAGTGTCCCACAGCTACCTGGGGCCGGTCGAACAGACCTTCCAGACGCCTTCGCGCCGGACCAGGTCGACCTGCACCGTCTCCTTCGTGTCCGAGTCCTTGTCGAAGTAGTACGTCACCTCGGCGGTGGCCTGGTCTCCCTCGACGTTCACCCCGGCCACCCGTTCGACGATGCGTTCACCGCGTTGCGCCACCGAATCACGCTGCTGGTCAAGAATTTCCGATTCCTCACCCCACTCCTCGGCGCAGGTGTAGACGAGGAATTCGGCGTAGTTGCGCTGTTGTAGGGCTGCGTTCTGCGCCGACACGGCGCGGGCGATCTGCTGGTCGTCGGTGAGTTCGTCGCTGGAGAAGATGTTGAACAACCAGATGGCGATCACGACGGCGACAATGATCGTCAGCGCGCCCAGGAACGGGCCCACGCTGGACCCGGTCGACGAGTCGTCTGGTTCGGTCATCGCAGCCTGCGCAGCACGGTCGCGACGCGACGGGCCCGGTCACGGGCGACGATCGAATCCGGCGCGGTGGCCAGCGCCAGCAGCCCCGCGCGTCCGCCCTCACCGGCCCCGTCGGCCGCCAGGACCCGGACGTCGCTCTCGGCGACGGCCAGCGCGTCGGCCAGCACCGCCGGGGGGACCGCGGCACCGAGAGAGTCGTGCCGGTCAACCTGCATCGCGGCCGGCGAGATCATGATGGTGTCCACCGGCAGGCCCAGCACGGCGCGGGCATGCAGTTCGAATTGCGACAACCTCTGGGAGCGCACCGTCACGAGTCCGCTGTCCGACGGCCGCGGACGGACATCGGAGAAGTACACCTCGTCGCCGTGCACCAGCAGATCCACCGCGAACACGCCGCGACCGCCCAGTGAGTTGACGATCCGGGCCGCGATCGACTTCGCCGCGTCCAGCGCTGCCGGCGAAAGATGCTGCGGCTGCCACGATTCCAGGGTGTCTTCGTCACCGCGGTGGTGGCCGATCGGTTCGCAGAACGACACCGACGGCCCTGCCGCGCCGATCGTGCGCACGGTCAGCAGCGTCACCGCGAAGTCGACCTCCACGACGGATTCGGCGATCACCCGCTTCATGCTCAGCGCACCCCCGGCGACCGCGCGCCGCCACGCCGGCTCGACGTCGTCGGGGCGCAGCAGGACCGACTCCCCCTCCCCGGGGACCGCCGCGACGGGTTTGACCACCAGCGGAAAACCCGCGTGCTGCGCGACCGCGGCGAGTTCCTGCGCCGATCCGGCGAACCAGAACGGCGCGGTCGGCAGGCCGAGCTCGTCGGCGGCCAGCCGGCGCAACCCCTCCCCGTCCAGGGACAGCCGGGCGCTGCGCGGCGTCGGGAACACCTCCAGGTCGTCCCGCTCGGCGAGGCCGACCAGGGCGTCCGTCGCCACCGCGGAGGTGTCGGCCACCACGAAGTCGGGCCGGGACTCGTCGATCAGGGCGGTGAGCTCCGCCGTGTCGGAGTAGCCCGGCACGGTCGCCACGTCGGCACCGAGGTGGCGAAACGCCGAGGCCAGTTCGCCGGTCAGGTCCGAGGCACCCAGCAGCATCACCGACACCGCACCACGGGAGGCTGTCGGCCCGGTCACTGCGTCATCGTCCGTCATGTCTGCCATCGGATCACCAGCCTGCCAGACCGGACGGCTCGCGCCGCGTCGCCATGCTCAAGCGGGGTTGCCCGCGGTGTCGCCGAGATCGGTACGGAACGCTCCCATCGCGTCGATGAGCGCGCCGAACACCCGGTGCGCGGCCGCGAGATCGCCGTCGGGCAGGTCGGCCAGCGCTGCGTGGGTGTGTTCGGCCAGCGGGGTGAAGAAGTCCCGCCCCACCTGCAGGCCGTGATCGGCGACCCGCAACTTGACGCGGCGCCGGTCGGCCGGATCGGCGTCCCGCAACAGATGCCCCGACGCGATCATCCGCTCCACCAGGTAGGTGATCGCCGCACCGGAGGTGCCCATGCGGCGGCGCAGTTCCCCGGCGCTCAACGGTGTCCCGGCGGTCTCGGCGACCATGACGTGCAGCAGCGCGCGGAAGTCGTTCGCGGTCAGCGCGTGCCGGCCCGCGAACACCTGCCCGATCTGGTCGGATTCGGCGTTCATCGCGCGTACGTCGTCGGCGATCAGCATCTCCAGCGCGGCGCGGTCGGGGTCGGGCACCAGCCCACCATAACCAGAAGTTCAATTGATTAATTGTTAATTATCTGAAATATTGGCTCGCATGAGCCGCCGACTCTCCTGGCTGATCGCCCTCGTCATCGTGGTGTCCTCCGGCGCGTTGATGGGCCTGCTCGGTCAAAGCAGCTCCGCCGAGCAGTCCCCGGTGCCGGTTCCCGACAGCGCCGAGTCCGCCCGGGCCGACGCCGCACGGGAGGCGTTTCCGGGCGGTGACGAGGCGCCGGTGATCCTCGTCGTGACCCGCACCGACGGCGCGCCGCTGGATCAGAACGACCTGCAGGCCGCGGAGCAGGCGCGTCAGCGCATGTTGTCCGCGGCGGGCACCACCGCCCCGCCCGGTCCGCCCACCCAGGTGTCCGACGACGGTCAGGCCGCGCTGGCCACGGTGCCGCTCGACGCCGGCCTGTCGGGCTTCGCCCTGACCGACGAGGTGGAACAGGTCCGCGCCGCCGCCGACGACGGCCTGCCCGACGCGCTGCGCGCCGAGGTCACCGGCGGACCGGCGTTCGGAGCCGACATCGCCGACTCGTTCTCCGGGGCCAACGTCACTCTCCTTGCGGTGACCGCGGCCGTCGTGGCACTGCTGCTCATCATCACCTATCGCTCTCCCACGCTGTGGCTGGTCCCGCTGCTGGTCATCGCCTTCGCCGATCGGGTCGCCGCGGTGCTGGGAACCGCGATCGCCGAGGCCGTCGGCATGACCCCGGACGGCTCGACGTCGGGCATCACCAGCGTGCTGGTGTTCGGGGCCGGTACCAACTACGCGCTGCTGCTGATCTCGCGCTACCGCGAAGAGCTGGGCCGCCACGAGTCGCCGCGCGACGCGCTGGACATCGCGGTGCGCCGCGCGGCGCCGGCCATCCTGGCGTCCAACGCCACCGTGGTGCTGGCCCTGCTGACGCTGCTGCTGGCCGAGGCGCCGACCACCCGCAGCCTCGGTGTGCAGGCCGCCTCGGGACTGGTGGTCGCCGCGGTCTTCGTGCTGTTGGTGCTGCCCCCGCTGCTGGGCCTGTTCGGCCGGAAACTGTTCTGGCCGTTCATCCCCAAGATGGGGGCCCGGGCACTGACCGACAGCGGCGTCTGGCACCGGGTCGCGTCGGCGGTCGCACGGCGGCCCGCCCCGGTCGCCGCGGTCTCGATCGGGGCGCTCGCGCTGCTGTGCACCGGCATCCTGGCCACCCCGCTCGGCCTGTCCCAGACCGAGCAGTTCCGGGTGCAGGCCGAGTCGGTCGACGGGTACTCCACGCTGGCCGAACACTTCCCGAGCGGGCTCACCGACCCCACCGTGGTCATCGCCACCGCGCAACGCGCCGACGCGGTCCAGCGCGCCATCTCCGACACCCCCGGCGTCGTGTCGGTCACGCCCGCCGGGACGGCACCCAACGGCCTGCAGCAGTTCTCGGTCGTGCTCGACGCCCCACCGGCCTCCGACGAGGCGTTCGACACCGTCGACGCGCTGCGCGACTCGGTGCACGACGCCGATCCGTCCGCACTGGTCGGCGGCTCCGACGCCAAGGCCCGCGACGCTGCGGCGGCGGCCCGACACGACCGGGTGGTGGTCATCCCGGCCATCCTCGCCGTGGTGCTCGCCGTGCTCTACGTCCTGCTGCGCGCCGCACTCGCGCCTCTGGTGCTGGTCGCCGCGACCGTGCTGTCGGCGCTGGCCGCCCTCGGGCTGGGTGGCTGGGCCAGCGTGCACGTGTTCGGCTTCCCGGCGCTGGACAACACCGCCCCGCTGTTCGCGTTCCTGTTCCTGGTCGCGCTCGGCGTGGACTACACGATCTTCCTGGTCACCCGGGCCAAGGAGGAGACACCGGAGCACGGCACCACCGACGGCATCGTGCGGGCGGTGTCGGCGACGGGTGCGGTCATCACGAGCGCGGGCATCGTGCTCGCGGCGGTGTTCTGTGTACTCGGGGTGCTGCCCCTGATCGTGCTCACCCAGGTCGGCATCATCGTCGGCTTGGGCATCCTGCTGGACACCTTCGTCGTGCGGACGGTCGTCATCCCCGCGTTGTTCACGCTGATCGGGCCGCGGATCTGGTGGCCGGCGGCTGTCGGTGCGCGCCCCCGACACCGCAAGGCGGGTAGCGTCGTGAGATGACCGAGGCACCCGCCGCCGACACCGCCCCGCCGCCTCTGCATATGCGGCGCAACGGTTTCGACCCGATCCCCGAGCTGGCGCGGATCCGCGACACCGACGGCGTGCGCACGGTGACCAACGCGTTCGGCATGACGGTGTATCTCGTCACCCGCCACGACGACGTCAAGACGGTGCTCTCCGACCACGCCCGGTTCTCCAATTCCCGCCCGCCCGGGTTCGTCGCCCCCGGGGCGCCCCAACTCAGCGACGAGGAGCAGAGCCGGGCCCGCGCGGGGAACCTGCTCGGGCTGGATCCGCCCGAGCACCAGCGGCTGCGCCGCATGCTCACCCCCGAGTTCACCATCCGCCGGATCAGGCGCCTGCAGCCGCGCATCGTCGACATCGTCGACGCCCAACTGGACGCGCTCGCCGCCGCCGGTCCGCCGGCCGACCTGGTGGAGCACTTCGCGCTGCCGGTCCCGTCGCTGGTGATCTGCGAGTTGCTCGGGGTGCCGTATGCCGACCGGGACGATTTCCAGCGGCGCAGCGCCCGCCAGCTGGATCTGTCGATCTCGATCCCCGAGCGGCTGGACCTGGCGCGGCAGGGCCGCGCGTACATGGCGACACTGGTCGACGGGGCGCGCCGCTCCCCGGGTGACGACATCCTGGGCATGCTGGTGCGCCAGCACGGCACCGAACTCACCGACGACGAACTGATCGGCATCGCCGGGCTCCTTCTGCTCGCCGGCCACGAGACGACGTCGAACATGCTGGCGTTGGCCACCCTGGCCCTGCTGCGCCACCCGGACCAGCTGGCCGCCGTACGGGACAACCCGGCCGCGGTCGCGCCGGCGGTCGAGGAGTTGCTGCGCTGGTTGTCGATCGTGCACGCGGCGGTTCCGCGCATCACGACCACCGAGGTCGAGATCGCCGGCACCGTGATCCCGCCGGGTCAGCTGGTGTTCGCCTCGCTGCCCGCGGGCAATCGCGACCCCGCATTCATCTCCGCCCCCGACGCCCTCGACATCAGCCGGGGCGCGCTCGGGCACCTGGCGTTCGGACATGGCGTACACCACTGCCTGGGCGCGCCGCTGGCGCGCATGGAGATGCAGATCGCCCTGCCGGCGTTGCCGCGCCGATTCCCCACGCTGGCCCCGGCCGAGGATTTCGAGGATGTGGCGTTTCGCTCGTTCCACTTCATCTACGGTCTGAAGTCGTTGGAGGTGAACTGGTGAGAGTTCAGGCCGACCGGGAGGCGTGCATCCAGGCGGGCAACTGCGTGATGGTCGCCGCCGACGTGTTCGACCAGGACGACGACGGCATCGTCGTGGTGCTCGACGAGGATGTGGAATCGAGCGGCGAGCTCGCCGACCGGGTCCGCGAGGCCGTCAAGCTGTGTCCGTCGAGCGCGTTGAGCCTGGTGGAGGACTGAGCCGCCGCTCGTCATCGCCGGGCAGGTCGATCACGCCCGCGCGCACCAGCATCACCACACTGACCACCAGCACCCAGACGGGGAAGCTCACCGTCATCCACATGTTGATGTCGCTGGCCACCAACACCGCCAGGGCCGTCGCATACGTCGCGAACACCAACCAGCGGGGCATCAGCCGCGTTCGGAGCCAGATGGTGGCCAGCGAGATCATGAACACCGCGGCCATCCGCAGCGCGTAGGTGTTGCTCAGCGCGAGCAGCAGGCCCTGTCCGAACGCCACGACCTCGGTGCGGGTGTCGGCGCGCATCACCAGCTCGCGGCTCACCAGCAGCCCGGCACCCACCGACGTCGACGCGAAGATCATCGCCAGGAACAGCAACCCGCTGCCGAGGAACACCGAGCTGAAGAAGCGGTCCTCCAGCTCACCCAGCCCGTCGCGCACCACACCGATGAACCACAGGAAGGCGATACCGGCGAACGGCATCAACACCACCGCCACCCGCAGCCGCTTGCCGGGCCCCTCCACCCACTGCAAGCCGAGCTCGGCGTCGGCGGGCAGCGCGGTGCGCATCAGCACCAGCACCGTCCCGAACAGCAGCGCGAACAGCACCCCGGCGAACGCTGCCGCGCGCGGTGTGCTCAGGCGCCGCAGTTGTCGATCGACCGGAGTGGGCACCCCGTCATCGTGGCACGAACTGCGGTCAATCCGGGGCCACTTCTCCCTCGGCCGTGACGGTGCGGTCTCCGCCGGCGTGTTTGGCC
>MDTC01136949.1_pt1 | contig 13625 bp, 7 predicted proteins | sample 811181 | NCBI WGS metagenome assembly MDTC01 (sample SAMN05326644, study PRJNA326480) | marine metagenome | isolation source: seawater | place: Pacific Ocean: North | collected 2011
AAGCCTCGACGGGCGAAGCCGCGTACAGTAAGACGTATGGCCCCACAGCCGAAACTCTCAAGTGCTTTGTCGGGCGTTGATTTAGGCAATGAGACTCGATTCGGTCGAACCAGTGATGACAATGGAGATTCGCTTCTACAAAAGACAGGTGGCAAAAACCTATTGATGACCAGTGCGACCGTCGATGAGGCACCTAAGGCCACCCGAAAGGTGAGCCCAAAGTATCCAATGCAGGCAAGAAAAGACGGTGTGACTGGGTTCGTTTCATTCTCTCTGATCATCGGCTCACATGGCGAGATTCAGAGTGCTAAAGTGATCCGTTCAAAGCCAGCTGGTATATTTGAGGATGCTGCGCGGCAAGCCATCGAGCGTTGGACGTTCCGACCCGGGATGTACAAAGGTAAAGCTCAGACCGTCATGGTCGAGCAAACCATTCGCTTTAAATTGAGCCGCGGAGCCTAACGATGCGTCTTGTCCTGCTCCTATGCAGCCTTCTCTGCTGTCTGCCCGCCTATGCCAATGACCAGGCTGAGGTCGATCATATGGCATTGGCGACGGTGATGCTCCAAGACGGGTATCTCAAACGAGCCGCAGCTGCACTGGAACAGGTCGATCTAACCGATGAGACTTTAGATCAGGTCCGCTACTACACCGTGTCAGCTGTTTTAAATATGCGGCTTAAGCGTTTTGAAATGGCACTGAAAGACTTCGATAAGATTATCGAGTTAGGCAAGGCAAGTGACGATATTCACTTGTCACGCGCCCGATGCGCCTATGCGCTAAACCAATGTGAGACAGTCGAAGAGGCTTTGGATGCGGCTGGTGATAAAGCATGGACTGACGCTGATTTCCTGATTATCCGGAGTGAATGCGCATGGACGCTGAAAGACTACGACCGCGCTCTACATGTCCTGACACGCGCGCAGACTCTGTTTCCCGAACAGCGAGATTTTGGTCGTAAAAATATCCAACGCTTAATCGAACTTGGCCTTTATCAATCGGCAGCTGATGTTGGATTGAATTTTGTCAAATCAGCAGATTCAACAGCGGATGATGTCTTGTTTCTAGCGGAGGCACTGCTCAAAGCCAAAGAATCCAAATCAGCGATCCGAGTCCTTGAAAAAGCGAGGCTCACCTATCCAGATGACAATCGAATCAAAGCTCAAGCAGCCCATGCATGGCTGTCTGCTGGTTATCCGGTGACCGCAGCGAGACAGTTTCTAAATGCGTCTGAGAAAGAAGAGAAATACGCGCGGGATGCAGCCGAGATTTATCGAGAGCTTGGGTCAGATCACAAAGCATTGGCGGCCAATGGTCGCATCCTGGAACAGAAAACAAAGTTGAAACAAAGGCTCGCAATCCTCCTTGATTTAGAACGCTTCGAAGCGGTCACAGCGCTCGCGCCTCGTCTATCTCGCCTGGAGATTTTGGGGCAAGACGAGGAGCTGCGCTATGCGCTGGCCTACGCCTATTTCAGGACGCGGGATTTTAAAAAGACGGAACGTCACCTCAAGCGCTTGACCAACCCGAGTCTCTTCAATCGCGCGGCAAAGCTTCGCAAGGCCATGGCCGATTGCCGTCGAGACAAGACACTATGCGATTAGTTTGGTTCATTACTGCTGCTTTACTTCTCAGTAATCTAGGACACGCTGCAGGCCTGCGAATCTACGTTTTCGATGGAGACGGCGGCCATGCACCCTTGCCCGGTGTGACCCTAGAGATCGATGGTCAAAAAAAGGGACAAACAAACCAAGATGGCCGAATTTTTCTTGAGCAAAAACCAGGAAATTTAAGCCTAAGGTTATACACGCAAGCTCGTTCGACATCGATTTCAGATGTGGTGACAATGGAAGGCGAGGTCACAGAAGTCATCGTCACATTACATATCGACCTAGACGCGCTCGTCAGCATCGAACAGAGGAAGGTCGTACAACAAACCAAGGCCAAAGAGACCATCAGCGCATTCGGCACCATCGAGGGTCGCTGTGTGACAAAATCAGGCAAGCCCCTGCGTGGTGTTCAGGTCTTCGTACTGGGCCAGAGTGCGACTGCAACAACCAATCGTCAGGGCGAATATAAACTGCGCGTCGGCGTGGGAAAGACTGCACTGTCCTTTATTCGGTCTGGATATCGTAACGCCCGGGCTGATGAATTAGACGTTTTGAAAGACCAGTCCCAAAAACTCGATGACATCGTCATGGAAATCGCCAACCCCGAGTTGGAAGAATTTGTCGTCACGGCCCCCTATATCGAAGGGGGCGTCGCCGCATTGGTCTCAGAGCGACGCGAGACCAGTAATGTGGTGGATGTCATCGGTGCAGAGCAAATGGCACAAACGGGAGACAGCAGTGCGGCCAGTGCACTCAAGCGGGTGACCGGTCTGACCATTGTGGGCGGCAAGTACATCTACGTCAGAGGAATGGGAGAACGCTATTCGAGTACGACCTTGAACGGCATGTTCTTGCCAAGTCCGGAGCCGGAGCGGCGCGTTGTCCCCCTAGACATGTTTCCAACGGGGATCCTGAGCAGCGTCGTCGTCCAAAAAACCTATTCTTCGGACCAAACAGGTGAGTTTGGAGGTGGGGTTGTCCAACTGAGGACGAAACGCCTCCCAGAGTCATCATTCTTAGAGGCGTCCATCTCAATGGGGGGTCGCACAGGAAGCACGTTTACTGATGGATTGACCTATGAAGGCGGCGACTATGATTACTTTGGCATCGATTCGGGTGCTCGAGCGCTCCCAGCCAATGTCGCAGCTGAAACCGACCGAACAGCGCTCAAGCTATGCAGTATCGCCACCAGAGAGAACTGCCTTTCGCCAGATGAGTTAGCCGAGTTAGGTCGTGCGTTTCCTGATACCTACAACAGCCATCGTACCCAGGTGCCTTTGGACTTTGGTGGGTCGGTTTCCGGTGGGTATCTCAACGACCAAGGCCGCATCAAAGTCGGTGGTGTCGCAAGTATCCAATACGACCAGGGCTGGAACCGACAGCAAATGACCCGAAACACATTTAGAATCAGCGCTGGACAATTGGAGGTCAGCGATGGCGGTCGAATCGATAGCCTCACTCGGACAATCCAAGCGAGCGGCATCCTTGAACTGGGTCTCGATATTGGCCGGGACCACAAAATCGCGACCACAAGTCTTCTGCTGAGGAACACAGATGACGAGGCCAGCCAATTCGTTGGCACAAACGCCGACGAACGCTCAGATGTCATCGTCCGACGGCTACGGTGGGTAGAACGAGAGCTTTTTACTCAACAAGTTCGAGGCGAACATGACCTGCCTAATATGGAATTAAAATGGAACTACGGACTGTCTCTAGCCGACCGTTTGGAGCCCAATCGACGTATTTCCCAGTACGACCGCAGCATCGGCACAGATAACCCATTCGGTCTGTCTGCAAAGCCCGAAGGCAATCGTCGTTTTTTCAGCGATCTCGACGATACGGCTCACGAGGTCAGGGCATCGGCACGTTATCTGCTGAGCGAGGCCAAAGCAGGTCGCGCCAAATCCTATGTCGAGGTCGGTGGCGCTACACTGAATCGAGAGCGAATTGTCGAGACTCGCAGATACAAATTCCAAGGGCCTGCGGGTCAAGTTGAAAGCCTTGATGTTCTTTTTGCTAGAGACAGGATCGGCAATGAGCAAGGTCAGTATCGACTCCTCAATACCACACAGACCACCGATGACTATAAGGCGAACCAAAAAGTCTACGCAGGTTATTTAGCCTCTGAAGTCGGCTTGTTGAATCGCTTACGACTGATGGGCGGCATGCGGCTGGAAAGTGCCGAACAAAATGTATCGACCTTTTCGCCGTTCACAGGCGATGAGCCTGTCAGCGCAAACCTGAAAAACCTAGACCTCTTGCCGTCGACCAGCACCACCTGGGTGATGACGGACGCAATGCAACTGCGCGCTGGATATGGCCGGACGGTCAGTCGTCCAGAATTTCGCGAGCTCTCGCCGGCACGATTCGATGATGTAACCAATCGCCAATCTGTGGTCGGTAATCCTGATTTAAAACGGGCCTTGATCGACCATTATGACCTGCGTTGGGAATATTATTTCAACGCGCGAGACAGCATTTCTCTCGCCGGTTTCTTTAAGTATTTCACCGACCCCATTGAGACTAAAATCAGCTGCGGTGCAGACAAAACCCTGACGTTCCGAAATTCGCCGTCGGCCACCAACCTCGGCGCAGAACTCGCGTGGCGTAAAGCCTTTGATTTTATCGGACTGGACAGGACTTTTTTCTCGGGCAATGTGGCTGTCATCGACTCAAATGTCGATCTGGGACAGAGCGATGGGTGTGAGACATCGAGCAAGAGACCCCTAGAAGGGCAGTCTGCTTATGTGATTAATCTCCAACTGGGCTATGAGGCCCCGCGCAGTCTCTGGCAATGGAACCTCCTCTATAATGTCTCCGGACGGCGCATTGTCGAAGTCGGTACAAGCAGTCTTCCCGATGTCTACGAACAGCCCCAGAACCTGCTCGACTTCGTATTCGGTATGCGTCTCGGTGGTGGCTTAGCCCTGAAATTCAAAGCCAAGAATTTAATCAATCAAGCCATGGAGCGGCGTGCTGGCGACCTGATTCAAGCGCGAGGGATTGTCGGACGAAGCTTTAGCGTGGGCCTTAAATACGAACACTGAACTTTGGTTTGTTGTCCACCCATTGGTCATCGTCGATTCGCGATTAATTTAAAATATTGCGCCTCCGGAAGTCTTCGGGGAGCATCAAGGTTATAGGTGGTGGTGACGCTGGACAGGCCTTGGGGCAAGAGCCGTTCGAAAAGCGTTTGGGTACAGAACCGAGAAGAGCGTGTGACAAGCCGTTTAAAGCAATATTGGCGACCCTTAGCAGATCTTTTCCCGCTGACGGGAATCGGGCTTATTTTAACTGCATTCAGTGTATGTGGTTGGCTTGTCTGGGTTGATGGAAGCCATGATTTTGTGGTTCGTTCGTCTATCATCGCGATCGTCACAGTCATGTGTGTCTGCATTTTAACGACTGTCATCGGGACCCTATTCATCCGGCAGTCAGTTCGATTCGAGACACAGGCGCTTGCGGGTCAATGGGAGACAAACCAGAGCCACAAAACAGGGTTTCGGGCCCGGCGCCTACCCTATTGGCCCCTCATCCAAATCGATGTCTCATGGTCCGATTTAAGCCAGGCGCAACCGAGATTGGTGAAAGATGGTCGATATTGGCAAGAACATGCCCAAACGGTCGGACGTGGTCGGATGACCCAAATCGTTCGTCGGATCACCGTGAAAGACATCTTTGGCTTTTCGGCGATGACCTTAAAACATCGACAGGTCGCATCCATTGTCATCTCCCCGTCCAAAGCCATTTTGTCTCTGGTACCAGAATTGCGACAAGCCGAGGGTGATGGGTCGAGTCACCCTCTGGGTGAGCCGGTTGGCGATTATATCGAGATGAGGCGCTACGCACCGGGCGACCCACAACGTTTTATCTTGTGGAAAGCCTTTGCTCGGTCTCGGAAGCTCTTGGTCAGAACACCGGAAAGAGCCATCGCTCCAAGGCCCAATGCCGCCGCATTCTTTGTCAGTGGGCCCAACGACGAAGAGACAGCATCGCTGGCCAGAACAGTGCTTGAGCAAGGCCTTTTAGGCGAAGACCTCATCTTTGGTGCCACGGGTACAGTCGGTCCCATTAGGCAGCGTGCAAAGGCACTCGATGCCATCGTCGAATCGGCACACCACCGCCACCGAGATGGCCGTGACCTGGCCCAATTTCTAGCAACCATCGATCCGGCAAGACGAAATCACTGCGTGCTCTTCTTGCCCTCCCAAGATGGTGCGTGGCGAGACCATGTGACAGCAGCCATTGTCCAATTACCAAGACCGCCATTGGTCCTCATCGCCGTCGACGGCCCGGCCGTGCAGGCGCAGTCATCGAAACGAACACGCTTATTTGATGACGTGGTGGCCACAGAGCGGCTTCGTCGACTGCCGTCTCTCTATGATCATGTGGCCAACACGGGCTCTCGTGTGCAGATCATCCACAAAAGCGAGCAACGCATCATGACCGGGACCGATCTGACTGCCCTGAGGTCAATATGAGTTCCGTTCGATTCGAATCAAGAGCCGTCGGATGGCTAAAGAGCGGCCTTTTTGCCGTAGCCACTCTGGTCACGCTGTGGTCGCAAACCAACTTTACCGCCACGCTCTTTGCTGTCGCCTTTGCGATTCTCGGCAGCCAATTGGGCCGGTCCATGTCGAAGCGTCATTTAAAAACATCCGTGGCACTCGCACTGGGTATGAGCACCCTGACTTTGAGTTGGTTTGGCGCAGATTGGTTTAGAGAGTCGGCATTTAATCCACTGGGCCTAAAGGCAGAAAAACTCCTCGTCTTATCAGACATCATGGGATTTAGCTTGGCCGCGTTCGGTCTCTCATTTTCAGTGCGGTTCATGTCAACACGCCGGCGAATCTGGTCTATCGTGGAGACCTTTATCGTCATTGCATCGGTGGTTCTGCTCTTCTCCCGGCACCAGCACCTTGCCTATCACAGACCCCGATTCCTAGCGGATTGGGCACTGGTAAACGGTCTCGATCCCCAAGTCCTTTTGCAGGGCGTCGGCGTCATTGCAGCCCTCGTGGCCATCGTGATGATGCTTTGGAAACAATCCCGCCAAAAATTGGTCATCAGCATGGGCTTGCTTTTGGTGCTCGGCCTGGTTGCATACCAACAACAGTCTACGATGAAACTCGAACCGCCCATCGAAGACTTTTTGAAAGAACAAACGGTCTCGGGTCAGGGCCAAAGTAACCAAGACAAACCATACCCAGTTGCCGTTGCCCTCTTGCATTCTGATTATGAACCAGAGGCCGACCTGCTGTATTTCCGACAACAAGTCCAAGGCCACTTCAATGGAAAGCGCCTGGTGTCGTCACCGTCTGGTGAATTCGCAGCTGATGTCATCACGCAGTTTCCAGGCACTGATCCCATCCGTGTCATCGGCGAGACCCAAAAACCGTCGTTTCATAAACGAGTTCCAACCTCCATGTTCTTGATGGTAGACCATCCGCAACCCTTGGGCTTGACGGCGTCCATCGAAATCAGTCCAAGACCCAACCCATCACCGGCCAAGTTCGTCGCTGCCTATGATGTGGTCTCACTCGCTCCCACAGCAAAGCTGCACGATATGCGCTATCTGGGGCGGCGTTCAGTACCAGCCGAATGGAGCCAGCAGCAAAAAGACCATTATCTGACCGGACCCGATGATCCCAGATACGACTCGCTGGCCAACGAAATTGTCAGAGAAGTCGACCCCAGATACAGCAACGACACCTTAGTGAAAGCTCTGGCCGTCAAACGATATCTGGAGAAAAATGGCTTCTACACCCGAGAAGAGCGGCACGACAATCAACCGGATCCTGCAGCCTCATTCTTGTTTGGAAACTTACGAGGCTACTGTGTTCATTTCGCTCATGCTGCAGCACTCCTATTTAGAACCGTCGGTGTCGCGTCACGAGTTGCAGTCGGCTATGCGGTCGACAACCGGATGAGGGGCAACGGGTCAGCGATCTTAATCATGGGTGATCGCGCACATGCATGGCCGGAAATCCACATCGAAGGCGTGGGCTGGATCCCCTTTGACATCTACCCAGAGCAATCTGACCAACCTCCACCACAACTGGTCTCGCAAGATTTGGAAAGCTTGCTCGGTGAGCTTGCGCGAAACGACAAATCGGGCGGGCGAGCCTTGGAGGCTAAAGCAACGCCTTTTCGAATCCCTTGGACAGAAATCAGATATGGTCTGTTTCTAATCCTGCTCGGCCTTTTTACCGTCAGTTATCTCATCAAGATCACGCGTCGTATCAGGCCATCGATGACCGGTCGTTTGCGCCAAAGATGGGCTTTTGCTGCGGTCTTGGATCAACTGTCTGATCTGGGGCTCGGTCGCGGCTATGGTGAGACAAGAGAGAGCCATGCGACCCGAGTCAAAGCGTTTGCACCCAGCTTCGAGACGCTCACACAACAACACCTGAGTTTAAGCCTAAGCGAGTCTGGAACAAGCCAGGGCATGATGGAACAATGCAAAAAAGTCGGCACAGAATTGAAAATGAACCTACCTAGGTGGAGACGTGCTTTGGGAACAATGAACCCGATCGGATGGTATTTTACACGATGAATAATCTAAATCTTGGCGAGCAGCCAAAGGACGAGATGAGCAGAATGGACTTGGCGCAAGTGGGACACGTTGTCGATCGAGTTCGCGCGTTTATGACCCGTGATGTGATGGGCCGTGATGACGTCATTGAACTGATTTTAGTGGCTCTCTTTGGCGGTGGGCATGTCCTCCTTGAGGATTATCCAGGGTCGGGAAAAACAACGTTGGCAAAAGCTCTGGGCTCCGCGCTTAAACCCGATCTCCCGGACGCGGACCTCGCGGCATTTCGACGCATTCAGTTTACACCCGATCTATTACCGTCCGATGTCACCGGGGTCATGGTCTTTGACCCCCAGACCAATGATTTTCATTTCAGACGCGGACCCATCTTTGCTCAAATCGTCTTGGTCGATGAAATCAATCGGACGTCGCCTAAAGTCCAATCGGCTCTTCTAGAATCCATGGGGGAGGGTCAAGTCACCATCGATAATGTCAGCTATCAACTCGATGATCTTTTCTTCGTTATCGCAACCCAGAACCCCCTTGATTCTGTGGGCACGTATCCCCTACCGGTTGCCCAGCTGGATCGATTCCTTTTTAAAATTAGTATGAAACATGTGTCGCGAGATGCTGAGTTAGATGTTTTGGATACCTGGGGTACGCCAAACCAGAAAAGCCACCTGGACCCCGTCTCAAAACAATCAATTCTCAGCGCTCGGCAGGCAATCCATCAATCGGTTCACGTCGCCAAAGAGGTCAAAGAATGCTTAGTCGACCTGGCAAGAACCATCCGCGACGATACCAGAACTGCACAAGGCGTATCGACGCGCTCCCTCGTGCAAGCGATTCCGGCTCTCCAAACCCTCGCCGTGATTCGCGGCCGGGACTACATTGCACCCAGCGATATTGAGCGATTATCGCCCCATCTGTTTCATCACCGAATCAGTGTGGTACCCGGTGCCGGTCAAGTGGATGATATTCTCGCGGACGCCATCAAGGCACCCATCGACGCACTCAATCGGTCTACCATTTAGGATGAGGGTCTGAAGTCGATGAAGTTTATCCTCTGTCTTGCAGTCTGGTTGCTCAGCTCGATGAGTGCCTATGGACAATCCTCTGATTCAAAAGAGGGTGAGAGCGCTGCGATGCGTCATTTGGACATGGGTGAATATTCCAGCGCGCGGCGAATTGCAGAACAGGAGTTAAAACGAAAATCAAACGAAAGCATTTGGGCCAACTATGTTCTTGGCGTTTGCCATAGCGAAGGTGAGGGCAATTTGGCCCGTGGGCTCTTTTTGGTCCGCCGCGCAAAGGCACAATTGATCGATAAATTTGGTCGGTCACCAGTACAAGACGTGGTGCGGAGATGGCATCGGAGAATTCTAATGCGGGAACAGTTTGTTCTGGCTTACCTAGACCGCCGCGATGAACAACTGGCCATCCTGCAGGAGTATGACGACGAGTATAAAGGAGAGAAATCCTACTACAGAATTTGGCCCCTTCTCAAATTAGGCCGATTCGAAGAAGCGAGGCGCATCGCCCATGAAAATCGAACCAGCGATAAAGCCTATATCCGCGAACGCGCATTCAACGGCCTCATGGCCATAGAAGAAGAGGCTGGTAACAGAGAGGCAAGCTATACCTGGGGGCTTCGTGGTCTTAAAGATACGCGCAGTCAATCCTGCATCATTGCAACCAATCTGGCACTGGGAGCGCGACGTACGTTTCGCTTTGCAAAAACCATCGAACATGATCAAACAGCTCTACGAGCTAAAGACAAAAGCTGCCCGACCTCGCCCAATTCACAATTGGCCGCCATGTATTTGGTGTTCGGGGAATTTCAGCAATCGCTGAGCGCGCTAAAAGCGCTGAGAATGGCCCCGCGAACAGCCGATATGAAGGTGCAGAATGAAATGGTCATTCGGGCTCGGTTTGTGGAACTTTTGCACGCTTTAGGGGCTTTCGAACAAGCGGCCGTACGCGCCCAGGAAATCATCGATGAACCGGACCGCGCCGGTATGGTGAGCACAGCTGCAGAGACCATTGAGCTGACCAATCAGATCCTCGCTTGGTCTGTCCTCAATGCGAGACAAGAACAGCATCGAGAACGTGCATCAGCGCGACCGTTTCTCGACGCTCTATCGGAACGAAAAGAACAACTCAAACTGGTTCGGACAAAGCGTTCCGTGGCGAGACAAGCAATCCGACTGGCCTCAATACCCGATAATTTGGAAAAAGTGATTCGGCCCTACATGACCGATCTAATGCCTTGGTTCGGTGCCGATATCATACAGGTCTTAGGCCATGGTGTAATGAGTCGAATCGTCGATGAAGCGCGTGCGAAAGAGACCGACTTCACAGATACGGCAGGTGCTTTTCTTGACGTCTATATTGGAGAGATGGCTTGGCGCGACGACCGTCTCATCGATGCCATCAAGGCTGGCCAAAGCCTGCTCAAGAGGCTCCCTAGGACGACCAAGTTACTCAGACTTAGAATTCGCACATGGCTGGCGGACGCCTTGGTCAAAACGGGTCAAACTGACGCCGCAAACAAACATTTTCACCGTATCCTTGAAACATACCCAACAGCGCTTCGCCATCTGAGAGTGCGCCTCCCAGTCAAATTAAGTTTCTCTGGCCCAAGGGGAGAGGATATTGCTGACCGTCTGCGCGATTCACCACGGCTTCGAATTGATGACGATGCCGTGTTCCGAATTCGAGTCGAGGACCGTGATCAAAACATCGAAATTTGCATTGAAGGAACAAAAAAGTATGGCTGTGGAAAGCTCGATCTCACCACACTGGAAGACGATGACAATCCAATCAGTGCAGCCATAGATGCATTTCATGACGATGCCTTCTCACCAAAAATAGAAATGACCCAAAGTGATATCAGTAGCCTTGATGGACGCGCCATTCGCTCAGATGCAAAACAGGCGATCGACAGCCTGATTGGACGGCCAAGACGCGCCCGAAAGGCGAAGACAAAACCGTGAGACTCAATTCATACATTACAGTGAGTCTCATCGGTCTTGCTCTCACACCCCCCAGTCTTGCGAAGCCGGGTAAGCAAACGGCTAAAGAACCGGTGGCGAGACAAATCGAAGGACCCATCGAATGCGACCAAGCAAAGGGCATATGGCATCAAGATAGGCGGATGGAAGGCTGTCGAATCAAGGGAATCGCTGAGGGAACATGGCGTTTCTATGAGAGCACCGAAGAGGGTGTTCGGTATCTGAAAATCGTCGCTGACTTGATTGGCGATGAGCATCATGGCCCGCACAAGGAGTATTACCCATCCGGCCGCATTCGACTCAGTGGATACATGCAGAATGGTGTCGAACATGGGGTCTTCAGCGGCTTCTACGACGGCGGCCAACTGGGTTTTGAAATGACTTGGAATCAGGGCAAACGCGATGGGCCTGTGAAAGAATGGTATCAGAACTGCCAACAATCACTGACCGGTCAATTTGTCGATGGCGAGCGGGACGGTGAGTGGACCAAATGGTATTCCAACGGAAACATGGAATGGAAGGGCAGCTACTTAAAGGGCAAGAAGGAAGGGCATTGGTCAGAGTTCCATAGGGAGGGTCCAAAGCTGGAAGAAGGGCTGTTTGTTTCTGATGCAGAGCAGGGTGAATGGGTCGAATATCTGCTCAACGGAATCGAGTGGAATCGTGTCACTTATGACAAAGGAGTCCGGCAGGGCACGGCCTATGAACAATGCCGAGATAAAGGGGGCCGATGGGACTTGGACTATGTTGACCGAAGTCAAGGCTGCCTGGTCAATGCCTCCCGAGTCGGGGATTGGACAGCGGTTTATGCAGACGGATCTAAACAGTGGAGTGCGACCTATCGGGCTGGCCTTCTACATGGTCCCTTCGAGGAGTACCATCCGACGGGCGAGCGATTGCGACGGGGCACATACTTCAACCACGTACCCGAGGGAACACATACATTTTTAGCGGTGGATGGTCGATCCATCGGAGAGTCGACAGTCATCGATGGAGACGGACTGTGGTCAAGTTGGTACCCCGGCGGAGTAAAGAAAGAAGAGGGCCGATACAGCGGGGCCCGAAAGACGGGTCTATGGACTCGTTATTTCAAAACGAGCCTTGTGGACATTCAGGAGACGTGGATTGAGGGGGTCAAAACAGGACCCGCGAAAAGCTATTATGACACCGGAGAAATCAAGGCCGATGGTGGCTATCTAAATGGCCGCCGAAGTGGCCATTGGAAAGCCTATTATCGAAATGGGCGAATCGCATGGGAGGGACAGTATGACCCGACAGGTCGCCATGGCCTTTGGAAGCGAAACCATTGGGAAGGTCACCCAGAGGCATCTGGTCATTTCTTGAAAAACAAGCGAGATGGCGACTGGACTCTCTGGTATGAAAACGGCAAAAAAATGGGCGAAGGTGCGTTTCTTAACGGACAAAAAACCGGCGTCTGGACGGAATGGTGGTCCTCGGGCGAATTGTGGCGTTCGGTCGAATACGTCAATGGAGTCGAACGGTCACAAGCCCGAGCTGAATGCGACCAGCGGCAAGGTGAATGGACAGTGGAATCGGAGCAACGACGGGTCGGCTGCCTCATCTGTCGGCCTAAAGAAAAGGGCGACCAGAAAGTCCTCGAGGTCGGGCAATGGACCTGGTGGCATCCAAATGGACGAGTGGAACGACGAGGCTCGTATGAGAACGGTCAGAAAAACGGGCGTTGGGCGGAGTTTTTCGAAAATGGGACCCCGATGCAACGGGGTTCCTATGAAGCTGGAATGCCTACTGATGCGTGGGTCGGCTACTTTACCACAGGGGAAGTGCGCTATCGCGGGCAATACCAGTCAGGAGAAGAAATCGGTGAATGGACCAACTTCCATCCAAACGGCAAAAAGGCCTCGAAGGGCCAATATAAAGCCGGTGTACGAATGGGTGATTGGGTTTGGTGGGCCGACGATGGTAGCCTAATTGAGACTGGATCATACGCTTCAGGAGCAGCGACGGGACGTTGGACACGCTACTATCTGGGTGGTCAGAAAAAAGGTGAGGGCCAATTTGAAAAGGGCAAACGCGCTGGACGTTGGACTTGGTGGAGACCCGATGGACAGGTCTGGCGGCAAGCGGACTTCGTCGATGGGCGTGAAAAAAAGGCATCACCCTAATCGCCCAATAAAAAGGTGGATACGCGTCCGATGCACACATTGGATGTGGCTGATGTTGGCCCTCATCAACTGCTCAGACCCAGCATCTGATCAGGCGTGCCGAACAGAGGATGATTGCCGGCCTGGCGAGGTTTGTCGGTTTGACCGATGCCTCACCCCGCAGCGGTGCGAACGAAATATTGACTGCATTTCAACCGAAATCTGTCATCAGTCTATTTGCTCACCCTATCAATGTGATGCCAATTCCATCTGTGGCCAAGACCGCACCTGCATTTTAGGTTGGTGCCAATCGATACCCGCTGGCGAGTGCCAAACAGATAAT
>MDTC01269988.1_pt1 | contig 13625 bp, 14 predicted proteins | sample 811181 | NCBI WGS metagenome assembly MDTC01 (sample SAMN05326644, study PRJNA326480) | marine metagenome | isolation source: seawater | place: Pacific Ocean: North | collected 2011
ATTAGTATGTCTATCTGATGCGCTATTTAAATAAATACTAGCAAAAACACCTGAAAGAGCTACAACCATTCCTGCCATTGTCGGAAGAGTTGCTTTTGAAACTCCTCCAGCCATAGATCGAGCATCCCCACCTCCATTAAAAGCCATAACTTGGAACACCTCTATCATTCCTGTTACTGTTCCTAAAAGCCCAAATAAAGGGGCTAAAACAACACAAGTCTGAATGATTGTAAGGTTTCGATTAATTGCAACTTTGGCTTGTGATAATATCTTTTCACGAATCTGTAAAGCATGCCAAGAGGTCTTATCAGATCTATTATTCCATTGACTTGCAAGATCTTGAACATAAAACTCATGGCCATGAGAAAAATACCAAATTCTCTCAAATATCATAGCCCACATAAAAAATACCAAGATAGCGATTAGCCAAAGCACACTCCCACCAGCTTCCATAAAATCTCTTATGGAAGAGAAGGCTTCAGTAATTGCGAACCACATAGCTAATTACTAACTACCCTCAGCACGCTCAGCAAGGATACCAGTACTCTGTTCCTCAAGAACACTAATAATCCCTTTAGCAGATGAGGCAGTAAATGAATGCAATAATGTAGTAGGTATTGCAACCAATAAACCTAGCACAGTTGTTACAAGAGCTTGAGAAATACCACCAGCCATTAGCTTAGGATCTCCAGTTCCATATAACGTAATCATTTGGAAAGTTACAATCATACCCGTAACTGTTCCAAGCAGACCTGCTAGAGGCGCTACTACTGAAATAATTCTCACCGCACTAATTCCTCTCTCAATTGATGGTCTTTCAGCCATAATTGCTTCAGCAAGTTTTAACTCTAATGTGTCGATATCTTTTTTAAAGTTATCTTCGCCAACTTTTAAAACTCTACCTAATGGATTTCTTACATCAAGAGCTTTTGTGCCAGCTTGAGCCCTTACAGCTCTACCTAACATATATAAACTGTAAAGCTTCCAAAATGCTAATGCTATACCAATTAAACCGACAAATATAATTGCATAACCAACCTCTCTACCTTGAGCAGCTCTTTCTGCTAAAGATGGAGTTTGTATTAAATTAGCTAATAGACTCCCTCCTGTTGGACCAGTTGGATCTATTCCAAATTTTACTTGTTCACCAACTTCAGCTTGTCCAATATTTTTAGCTGTTTTTGTATAACGTCCTGCAGGCTGTCTTGGTAAAAATGCATATTTGCCTGAGGCTGCTACATATTCTAAATATTTTCCGTCACAAACAGCATTAAATAGCCCAACTCTAGTGACATTACATGTTGATGATGCTCCGTCAACATCAACAACAACAGCTTCATAAGAAACTACTTGACCACTTGCCGCTATTTCTTCAGTCAGCAAACTCCAAAGATTCCTTATCTCTTCCATAGTTGGTAGTTCTGTAGTTTCTGACATTTTGCCAGTCAACTCATTTAAGAAATCTACCCTCTCCGGGCCATATTGTGCACTTGTTAATGAACCAGAAAATTGAACAGCAGCTTCGCCAGCAGAGCTTTGAAGATGTCCAAATATTTCAACTAAAGAACCAAGCTCCTTTTGATAAGCCTCTTCTGCAATTCTAACGTCTTCTTCATTTTTCTTATATATTGCTTCAAGTCTATCAGCTTCATCTTCTTGTCTTTTTAATTCTGCTTTTTCATCAGCAAGTATTTGAGCTTGTTTATTCTTATTAGCCATAAACTCAGCTTCTCGTTTTGTATTTTCAGTTTGCTCTTTTGTTCTTCCTTGTTTAACAAGAGCAAGAAGAGCTTCAACTGTTGTGATTTCATTAACCTCTTCTTCCGTCTCCTGAGCGAATACAAAGTTATTAAAAGAAAGTGATAATATAAATAATATTGATAAATAATTTTTCATTATGCATCTCCTTTAGCTAGCTGCTCTGTAACAACTGGCATTAGCAGCATATCAGTTGGTGCTAATTTCTTAGCTATTCTAATTGCATCTCTTATTGGCTTTCTGTAACTTGAAGATAACTCTTCCCAACCAACAGGCTCTCCAGTTGCAGCATCCTTATCGTTATTCCATCTTCCACTAGTTCTCTCATCTTTTGTTTGATAAAACATTCCTATCCTTCCAATTACTAGAATATTTACAACAGTTCCATCAGAGAGTTCGTCTTCATATGTATCAATTTTTCGACCATACTCGGCTTCAATATTGTATGCCTCTAGGACCTGCCTTAGTTGTTCTGATGCTGACACCTTTGGCTTTGCAAATGTAGATCTCACAAGGTCAATTCTCGTTTTCCTTTCTTCTATTCTGAATGGATTGTCAAGTGATATAAATATTTCAAGGCCATTTAACATTTCAGTTGTGAGAAGAGGAATTTGTTGCTGTCTGTCTTCAACTTCATCCCGTTGAAATTTAAGCTTTTCAATAAGGTCTAACTGAGCCTGGATCTGAATCTTCTTTTGTTTATTATATAGTTTTAAGCCTTCAACTTGTTTTGAAACAACCTTAAATTCATTAACAATCCTATCTGTTTGTCTCTCAGTTTGATCAATTTTGTCTTGTGAACTTGCAGAAAGCTCTTGATTCTCTCTACCTACTTCTAAAACGTTTTCCATGTTTACTTCTATTACATTTGCCGTAACAAATGTGCTCAAGCAAAAAAGTGCAGGCAATGAGATGCCTTTCATTAATTTAAGCATTATATGTACTCCCTAAAGTCTGATAATATTAACAGTCTCGGCTTAATAAATAAAATATTTTAAGCCTTTTTTTTACATTCATTTTTTTATATAAAAAGACTAGTTTCATATAAATTATTGTATATTTTTTAAATAAATTTTTAAATCTTCTTCAATTTCTTAGCTTTAAGAGCAAAACAGGAGTATTTTTTTTATAATTTTTATAATTCTCATCATTGCCCCACTTAACATCTCCCCTTGCTTCTAACATCCTTACACCACTTACATAAACAAGCAATAAATAAGTAAAGATAGGAGAGATTAGTGTTAAGTATTGAAGTCCTTCTAATGAAGAAAATGACATAGCTGCTATTCCGGTCCACAAAACAATTTCTCCAAAATAATTAGGGTGTCTTGATCTTGCCCATAAGCCAGATGTTATAAATCTATCTTTATTTTCAGGAATTTGTCTAAATCTTGATTTTTGTTTATCTGCAATTATTTCTATTAAAAAACCAAAAGCAAATAATGCTAATCCAATATAAAAGAATGTGTTAATGATTAATCCATTTTCTGTTGAAATGGCGGTTAATGCACACATTGAACATAGTGATACCCATAAACCTTGAAGAGTCCATGTCATGAAAAACTGAGTCGCAGACGGTTTTATGGTTCGAAATCTTTTATCTTCTCCATCTTTATGTATTCTCATAAATAAAAAAGAGCCAAGCCTTAATGCCCAAGATGTTATTAAAATTACTATCAAAAGATTTGCTGGATTAAGAATAGCAAAATATTCAGAAGAATAAGTTAATGAATACCAAATTACAGATAGATATGTAAGGCTACCAGTAAGGTCATAAAATTTTTCTGTTTGAAAAATATATGCTGGTATAAATGCAATCCATTGGATTGCAAAAGCTAAGAAAACTGCTGTAATCACTAATTTAATTCCAGTAGCAAAAGCAATAGAAATTGCAATAGCAAAAGCTATAAGTGATATTAATAAATTAATTGCTATCTTCATAATTAGTTCCACCCACATGTTCTATTTTCATTTTGTACATCCAGCCACTCTTTAAGAGGGGCATAATAATTCAATATTGATTTACCACTTAGCTCTCTTGAACCAGTGAGATTCTCAAAAGCGTTCTGCCAAGGCATGCTTTCACCCATTGCCATAGTAGAAATTATCTTTTCTCCTGCATCCTTGTTTCCATATATGGAACACTCATGAAGAAGTCCATCAAAATTTATTTGATTACATAATGCTTCATGAAATTGATATTGCATAATTCTAGCTAAATAATATCTTGTATAAGGAGTATTTCCAGGTATGTGATATTTTGCACCAGGGTCAAAGTAATCTTCCGACCTCTCTTCGATTGAACTAATACCTTGATATTGTCTCCTTAGTTCCCACCAAGATGAATTGAGCTCATCTTCTTTAATGTCTCCATTAAATACACCTGATCTCCACTTATCTAACATTAATGCCCATGGCACTACAACAACTCCTTCTAAGGCTTGTTTCATAAGCAAGCCAATTGGATCTTTTTTTGCAAGATCTGCTTCTTCTTTGGTAACAAAATCAATTTTATTTAAATAGTCAGGAGTTATTGATAATGTTAATAGATCTCCGAAGGCTTCATGAAACCCATCATTTGCCCCTCCTTGAAAAAGAGTTGGTAAGTGGTTATAAGCTTGATAGTAAAAAATATGCCCTAGCTCATGATGGATTGTAATAAAGTCTTCCTCGTTCCTTTCAATGCACATCTTTATCCTAAGATCATTGTTTACTGGATCTAGGTTCCACGCTGAAGCATGACAGACTACAGATCTGTCTCTTGGTTTTACGAATAACGATCTTTCCCAGAATGTTTCTGGCAAGGATTCAAAACCAATAGAAAGAAAGAAATCCTCAGCATATTTAACCATTTCAATCTCATCAATTTCTTTGTCTTTAATTATCTTTGTTACATCAATAGAATTAGAGTTGGCTTCCTCTGTATATACTAAATCATATATATTTGACCAGGATTGTCCCCACATATTGCCCAACATATGAACTGGTAATGGGCCAGAGTCTGGAACAACTTCATCTCCATAATGCTCATTTAATTTAGCTCTTACATGACAATGAAGTGCGTCGTAGAGAGGCTTAACCTCCTCCCAAACCCTGTCAGTCTCATCAAGAAAATCTTGTGCTGGCATATCATACTTACTAAACCATAGATCGCTTAATCCGTCGTATCCTAGGTCTTTTGAACCCTGATTACCAATTTCAACCATCCGCAAATACATAGGTTTCATAGGTTTCCCAATTTCATGCCAACCTTTCCATGCTTTTAAAAGATCATCAGGGTTTCTTGAGTTATCAATAATTGATTCAAATGCCTCTAAGTCATAACAAGACCCGTCTTCATAGCAATGCTCACCAGTTCCATACATGGCCTCAAGTCCAGTCGAAATCTTTGACAGTTCTGAAGCTAAGCTTTCATCAAAAGGAGGCGGCATAACAAAAGAACTCTTTAGTTTATTTAACATCCTTTGATTCTCAGGTGAGGTTTTAACATTATCAAAAGAAGAAGCTTGTCTCGATCGCTCCAATGATTTTAATGTATATTTAGTTCCATAATCAGCAATTATTTTTTGAGAATCATAAGTAATAAAGTTAGAACTTATCCATGATGCTGAATAAATTACAGGACCTTCTTTTTTATTCTCCTCCTCAACCATTGACAAAAAATCTTCTAAATCTTTATTTTTTATGGTTTGTTCGCTACCTGAAACACAAGGAGTTACAATTACTAATAATAAAGTTATATATAAAAAATTTCTCATTTGGGTACCTCGCTATTAAAATAACATAAAAAATATATTTATTATGAAAATTTCAACAAACCAATTTAAAAATGGTACCAAGTTAATACTTGATAATGCTCCTTGCTCTATTGTAGAGCATGAATTTCATAAACCTGGCAAAGGTCAGGCGGTCATGAGAGTTAAATATAAAAATCTCTTAACTGGAAATACAAATGATAAAACATTTAAATCTGGTGAGAGTGCCGAGGCTGCTGATGTTAATCATGCAGAAATGGAGTTCTTATATCATGACAATGATTCGTGGCACTTTATGAATACAATTAACTTTGATCAGATTGAAATAAACTCATCCCAAATGGGAGATGCAAAAAAATGGTTAATTGGTCAAGAAGTTTGTGAGATAGTTTTATGGAATGGGCAACCAATTTCTGTTAATCCGCCAGTAATTGTTGAACTAAGAATTACAACCGCTGAACCTGGTGTTAAGGGAGATACTGTTTCTGGGGCAACTAAGAATGCTACTCTTGAAACTGGTGTTGAAATTCAAGTTCCATTATTTGTGAATGAAGGTGAAATAATTAAGGTGGATACAAGAGATATGACTTACGTTGCGAGGGCAAAGTCTTGATTGAGACTATAAATCATAAAATAAAACTTTTTATATCTAATATAAATAGCATCGAAAAGGATTCGATCCAAGCAATTTTAAATAAATCTAGCACCTCTATATCTGAAGATTTAAACAAAGGTCACTTAACAACTAATGTATGCATGGTTGCAGCTAGCATCCTAAAAATTAATCCAATAGAGCTAGCAAAAAAGCTTGAAAAAACTTTACGTGAAATAGACCTTTTTAAAGACGTTCAAGCAGCTGGACCTGGATTTATTAATATAATTCTTCATAAAAAAGATTTTGTGTCAGTTCTTCATAAGGTTATTAAAGAAAGGGGTAACTTTGGAAAATCAAATATTGGTGCTGGAAAAAAAGTTCAAATTGAATTTGTATCTGCTAATCCAACCGGGCCTCTTCATGTTGGTCATGGTCGAGGAGCGGCATACGGAGATGCTATTGGAAGAATATTAAAGGCTACGGGGTCAGATATAGATAAGGAATATTATATTAATGATGCTGGAAGACAGATTGATATCTTGACTGCAAGTGTGATCTTGAAAATAATTCAAAAAGACCTAAATAATTTTTTCCCACAAAATGCATATAAGGGTATCTATATAGAGTCTATCGGTAAGGAGTTCCTCACTAATAATAAAATTAAATATGATAACTATGGGTCTATTTCAGGCGGTCTATCATCAGATCCAGAGGAAGAAATAGATCAAATTATTCTTAACTTAAAAAAATTAGATAGCGACATATGGAATCTGGTGAAATCCTTTTCTCTTAAAAGCATAATTAAATCAATTAAAAATGATTTGGAAGATTTCAAAGTTGATTTTGATAACTGGTTTGATGAATCCTCTCTTGGAAAATTAGATGATGCTTCTTCAGAAATCTCAAGCTCAATAACAAAATTAAAAGAAGATGGGAAGGCATATGAAAAAGATGGTGCTATATGGCTCAATACTGAAAGCAGTGGTGATGACAAGCACAGAGTTTTGGTTAGGGATGATGGAAGAGCAACTTATTTTGCATCTGATGTCGCGTATCATAAAAATAAAGTAGATAGAGGTTACGATAATTTAATAAATATTTGGGGTTCTGATCATCATGGTTATATAAAAAGAATTGAGGCTTCCATAGAAGCCCTTGGATCTAAAAAAGAAAAGTTAATTGTAAAACTTGTTCAATTTGCAAATTTATTTAAAGATGGAAAAAAAGTAAAAATGTCTACAAGATCTGGAGAATTTTTTACCTTAAAGGAGCTTATTGAAGATATTGGAGCTGATGCAGCAAGATTCTATTATTTATCTAAACAGGCTGATCAGCATCTAGATTTTGATTTAGATCTAGCAAAATCAGATAATAAAGAAAATATATTTTATTACATTCAATATGCTCATGCTCGAATCTTTTCTCTAGAACAAAAATTTAAGGAAATGCATCCCAAGTTAGATATTAACGTTGAGGCAATTGAAAAAAATCTTTATATAGAATGTGACGCTCTTATTCACGAAGTAACCAAATATCCGAATATAGTTAACAAATCTGCGCAAACTCTCCAACCTCATTTAATTATCTTTTATTTGAAAGATTTGTCACAATTATTCCACAGTTACTATAACGATAATCATGTCTTGTCGGAATCAAAAGAGAATATGCAGTCTATAGTATTTTGCTTATCTGCTGTAAGACAAATTATTTCAAATGGATTAGATATCCTTGGTATAAAACCGATGCAAAAAATGTAATGACATGAAAGATTTTGCAAATAGAAAAACATCAAAAAAAATAAAAACAAAAAATAAGAAAACCTTTGGCTCAAAGAGGGCTAATGCTAGCTCAGTTTCAAAAAAGACAATAATTTTTTTATTATCAACAAGCTTCTTTCTTTGTCTAGTGTCGATCTTTTATTTTAAAACTGAAATTTCTTCAATCAAGCCAAAGAGTGCAAGTAATTCAGTAATTATTGATTTTCCAACATCCTTGTTAGAAGGCTCTGTATTGATTGAAGAAGATGAGATGCAGAAATCACTTTCATGTGAATATTTTGTACAAATTGGTGCATATGGGAATAAAAAATATGCAATAGAGGCTCAGGATATGCTTAAATCAGAGATTCAAGACATTTCAATAAATGATGTCTATAGCACTCTTAATCCTGGTAAATTGCTTAATAGTGTTATTACAGGTCCATATAAGAATAGGTCTGCCGCTAACAATGCTAAAGAAAAGATAACTAGAAAAGGTTTTGATCCTCGTTTAAGAACAACATGCAAACAGAAATAACCCAAAATATAATAAGTATTAAGAATAAAATTAATATTGCTTCTAAAAATATTAATAAAGACCCTAATGAGATTACTCTCATCGCTGTATCTAAGAAAAAAAATATTCTTATGATAGAGGAAGCTTTTAAATTTGGAATAAATAACTTTGGTGAGAATTATGCTCAGGAGCTCCAAGAGAAGGCTCAAAATATAACTTCAGATAACTTGATCTGGCACTTTATTGGGCCAATACAATCTAATAAGGTGAAGATTATTGCAAAAAATGCTGACTGGGTTCACACATTAGATAGAGAAAAGATAATTAGGAAACTAAATTCAGAATGTGAGCAAATCCAGAAAATAATGAATGCATGTATTCAAATAAATATCTCATCTGAAACTACTAAGAGCGGCTGTGATCCAGAGAACCTAATCGACATGGCAAAGTTAATAAAGTCTATGAGAAATATCAATTTAAAAGGCATAATGGCTCTCCCAAAAATAACTATAGACAGGTTTGAACAAAAAGAAATGATGGAGTCAATTAAAAATCTAAGTAATAGACTTCAAGATTATTGCCCTGATGCAAAATGTATTTCATTAGGAACTACATTGGACTTTGAAGATGCAATAATAAATGGCTCAACAATGGTGAGAATTGGTGAGTCTATCTTTGGAAAAAGATTATGAAAAATATAGTTTTATTTGGAGGTGGAAATATTTCTCAAGCCATAGCTGAAGGTCTAATTAACGCTGGCTATAACAAAAATAATATTTTTTATATCGATAGGAACCCTAAAAATCAAAAAACCTTAAAAAAGATGCAAATTAAACGTCTTAAGAAGAGTTTGTTACCGAAAATTGACTTATTTATTCTTGCAGTGAAGCCAAAAGATGCGCTAAATGCTTATAAAGAAATAGTAGCTGATTATAAAAAACCAAAAATTATTAGTTTTGTAGCTGGGATAAAATCAAAAAAATATTTAAAAATTAATAGGGATATTCAATTTCTTAGGGCAATGCCAAATACATCATCAAGATTTAATCTAGGAATAACTGCTCTATTCAATTCAACGTTCAGTCAAAGCAATCTTAAAAAGATAATCATGCTTTTCAAAAAAGTTGGTATCGTTATCCACTTTAATGAAGAATCTAAAATAGATACTTTCACAGGAATGGTTGGTAGCGGCCCTGCTTACTTTTTTTATTTGTTAAAGTCATACGAAAAAAAGCTAATTCCTTTATGTAAAGGAGATAAGAATAAAGCTAATGAAATTATGATGAATCTGATTAAGGGTGTAGGAGCATCAATTGAAAATAATAAAAATCTTGATGAGTTAATTGCAGCAGTTGCCTCAAAAAAAGGAACGACTGAGGCTGGTCTAAAATCTTTTAAATTACAAAAATTAGATAAAATCTTTGAACAAGGGATTAGTGCTGCGGTCAAAAGATCAAAGGAAATATCAAATGAAAGCTGAATTAGAAATTCTTATGATTGGTAATCCTATATTAAATATACTTAGCTATATCTTTGTTATTTTGCTAATTTTTAACTTGCTTAGAGTCAATTACTTTAATCCAATCGTCACTTTTTTTATGAAACCGTATAAGCAAGTCTCTAGAATTCCTATACTATTCTCAAATCAAGTACTAAATATTTTTCTAATTGCAACTTTAATAAAATTTATATCATTAGTCCTTATTTTTGGATATGAGGATAAGGTTTTAACTTTAGTCTTATTAGCTATTATTCAAATTTTAATTGCATTCATAAGGTTAATTTTCTTTTCAATCATTATAGGAGTGGTATTGAGTTGGGTTTCGCCATCAGGACCAAATGCTTTTCTTGAATTGATAGAAGAAATTTCTTATAAATCTCTTGCTCCGATCCGAAAATACATACCCTCAGCAGGTGGCTTAGATTTCTCACCAATTTTTATGTTGATTCTTATAAATGTATTAACCATTTACCTTCTTAATCTATGGGGAAGTATTCTATGAATATAGATACCAGAATGATTTCATTTCCAAATGGCATAGATCTAGAATCAGGAAATAGGCTAGAAACATTTGATCTAATGGTTGAAACCTACGGTCAATTGAATGAGTCTAAAACCAATGCAATTCTAGTTTGTCATGCTTTTTCTGGAAACCATATCGCAGCAGGTAAAAATAACGATGTTACTGGTTGGTGGGATCAGATGATTGGCCCAGATAAAGCAATTAATACGAATGAGTACTATGTGGTTTGTTGCAATAATTTAGGGGGATGTTCGGGCTCTTCTGGTCCTATTAGTATCAATCCATTAACTAAAAAAGTTTATGGAAGTGATTTTCCATTAGTCAGTGTTTCTGATTGGGTTAATTCACAAAGGATGCTTATGGATAAATTAAATATTCCTCATTGGCATATGGTTCTTGGCGGCAGTCTCGGTGGAATGCAAGCTCTTCAATGGTCAATTGCATATCCTAGTAAGATTAAAAAAGCAGGGATCTTTGCTGCGGCTGCAAAATCAAGCACTCAAAATATTGCTATGAATGAAGTTGCTCGAGAATCAATCAGAAAGGACCAAAACTTTCATGGTGGTGATTATATGGACCATGGGGTTATTCCTAAGAACGGAATAAAAACTGCAAGAATGTTGGGTCACATAACTTACCTTTCTGAAAAACATATGAATTCTAGATTTGGTAGAAAATTTCAAGATGATGATTCCAAGATTAATCAAGGAGTGGACTTTGAGGTAGAAAATTATTTGCAGTATAAAGGTAAGAAATTTTCAGAGATATTCGATGCTAATACATACATATTAATGACGAAGGCGATGGATGGTTATGATGCCTCTGGAAAATTAAAATCTCTTGAGGAGGCTCTAAAAAAAGTAACTGCTCAAGTTTTGATTATTGGATTTAATTCCGATTGGCTTTATCCTCCCCAAAGAGGAAAAGAAATACAGATCGCTGCAATGAATAATAATATCAGGTCATCATATGTTGTATTAGAAGGTGAGCATGGGCATGACAGTTTCTTATTTCATACTGATCAATACTCAAAAATAATAAGAAAATTTATAGAATCGTAATGACTAAAAAACTATCAAAAATAATAAATGCTTGGGTTCCAGAACAAGCTAAAGTTATGGACTTTGGTTGTGGGGACGGTTCTTTATTAAAAGAATTAATAGAGTCTAAGAATATTTTAGGTTATGGAGTGGAGATAAATGATAAAAAAATTGAAAGATGCATAGCCAAAGGAGTGCCAGTAATAAAACAGGATATTGATAAAGGTATAAATGAATTTGAGTCTTCAGATTTTGATATTTCGATAATGGCAAGATCTATACAATGTCTTAAAGAGCCCAGCCTGGCATTAAATAGGATGCTTAAGCTTTCTAAAAGATGTGTGGTTACTCTTCCAAATCTTGGATATTGGAAATGTAGATTAAACTTAGCTTCTGGTAAAATGCCTGTTACTCCTGATTTGCCATCAAGTTGGCATGAGACTAACAATATACATCTTTGTACAATTGATGATTTTGAAGCTCTTTGCAAAGATGAAGGAATAAGTATCAAGGATAAGGTTTTCTTAAATTCAAAAGGAAAACAAAGCAAATTTGCTGCAATAAGTCCAAATCTACTTGCTATTGAAGGAGTTTATCTGCTTGAAAAAGAATAAAGAAATCTTAATAGCTACTTCTAATGAGGGCAAAGTAAAAGAGTTTAATAAATTATTCAAAAATCATCAGTTATATTCTTTAAAGGATCTTAATATCGAAGATGCGATTGAAAATGGAACTTCATTCTTTGAAAATGCACTTATTAAAGCCAAGCATGGAGCTAAGGAATCTGGAAAATACACTGTTGCAGATGACTCTGGTCTTGTTGTACCCGGCTTAAATTTTGAGCCTGGAATCTATTCTGCAAGATATGCAGGAAATAACGCTAGCGATAAAGATAATAGAAATAAAATAATTAAGAATCTAAATGAGCTCGGTTTAGAAAATTTAGACGCATATTATGTGTGCGTATTGGTTGGTATTAAAAGCGCCGAAGACCCAATGCCGCTAATTGCTCAAGGAAAAATTCATGGCAAAGTATCTAAAAATAGCTCAGGTGATGGCGGTTTTGGTTACGACAAAATATTCTACCCTGCTGATTATAATTGTTCGATGGCTTCAATAGATACTGACCTTAAAAATAAGATCAGCCATAGGGCTATAGCCTCAAATAAGTTCTTAAAAATTTATAATAATTATTAATTCTTTTTTTGGTAATTAAATTCAAAGATTTTTCTTCCATCATTTTTACCTCTTTGTTCAAACTTTGTTAGGTATTCTTTTTCTAAAAAGGTTTTTTTTGTTAATTCAAAATAACTGCTGTCATATAAACTAGTTTTTATGCTTTCTGCATAATTTTCCCAATCAGTTGATATATATAAATTTGCTTTGGCCTTCATTGATCTATAAACAAGTTTCAAAAAATCTTTGTTTATTAGTCTTCTTTTATGATGTCTTTCTTTTGGCCAAGGATCAGGACATATAATCTTCACAGCATCAAAAATTTCATTCTCTTCTTTTTCATCAAGCAGAACCCTTACATCGTCTGGAAAAATCTTTATATTGCTAATATTTTTATCCTTAATAATCCCTATTAAGGTTCCTATGCCTGACATATATACCTCTGAACCGACAAAAAAAATATTTTTATTATTAACTGCCTGTGATTCTAGATGTTTGGCATTTCCAAAACCAATTTCTAAACAGCAATATGAAAACTTAGAAGCCTCTTCTTTTATTTGATTGAGGCTAGCTATAGAATAATCTGACAGGGATTTTAAATTTTCTTCTTGATTCCTTGTTATCCGGCCTCTTCTTTTGACAAAAGAAGGTAGAAATTTAAGGCGCATTAAGAATGGAAGATTCTATGCAAAATCTACCATGACAGATTTCAATTTTTTAAGAGCGCTATTTTCAATCTGTCTAATTCTTTCTGCTGAAACATTATATTCTTCAGCAAGATCATGAAGTGTTGCCTTTGTATCCGCTAAATATCTTCTTTGGAGGATATCCTTACTTCTATCATCTAAAACTTTTAAAGCATGGGCTAGATCTTGGCTATTTAAATTAGCAGCCTGCTCATTTGCAACGACAACTTCTGGATCATACCTTTTATCTTCAAGGTATTGTGATGGGGACATAATTTCATCATCATCTCCGCTAAGAACTGGTGAGTCGAATGAAG